>Ga0310125_10000308_pt1 | contig 22424 bp, 11 predicted proteins | sample CB11b_Tmax_Bot8__FD_203508 | JGI IMG/M metagenome (GOLD analysis project Ga0310125, IMG submission 203508) | Marine microbial communities from Western Arctic Ocean, Canada - CB11b_Tmax_Bot8 | ecosystem: Environmental > Aquatic > Marine > Oceanic | place: Canada: Western Arctic Ocean | collected... | reverse complement strand
CCCTCCCTCCACTCACAACGACACGACCAAACCCCACCCGGTAGAATCAACCGCATGAGACTCCCGGCCCTGACACTCGCACTGGCGATCACCTCGACCGCCTCGCTGGCTGCCGCACCACCGCGGTTCGAACGCGACGTGCTGCCGATCCTGGCCAGGCACTGCCACGCGTGTCACGGAGCCAAGCAGCCCAAGCGTGGACTCGATCTCCGCAGCATCACGTCGCTGGTCGAAGGCGGACTCAGCGGCCTGATCGCCGTGCCGGGGAAGCCCGAGCAGAGCTACCTGCTGCACATGGTGCGACGGGAAGCGATGCCGCCACGGGGTCGCAAGAAACTGACCGAGCAGGAAATCGAGACGATCAAGGCCTGGATCGCCGGCGGAATGCTCGCCAAGACGCCCTACACGATCCCCCCGCCTGCCGACCCGGTCAGCGACGACGACCGCGATCACTGGGCCTACCGCCCGCTGGCTCGGCCCACCGTTCCCTCGGTCGCCCACCCCAACGCGATCCTCACACCGATCGACGCCTTCATCCAGGCGCGGCTGGAATCGGCCGGGCTGTCGCTGGCCGAAGCGGCCGACCGCCGCACGCTGCTGCGTCGACTGATGCTCGACCTGAACGGCCGACCACCCACGATCGCCGAACAGGACCGGTTCCTGGCCGACACGCGGCCGGGGGCCTGGGCACGACAGGTCGATGCCACGCTCGCCTCGCCCGAATTCGGACAGCGGTTCGGTCGGCACTGGCTCGATGTCGCCGGCTACGCCGACAGCATCGGCTTCGACCACGTCCCCACCCAGGTCATCATCACCGAGGGCAAGTGGCGGTACCGGGACTACGTGATCGAAGCACTCAACAACGACCACCCGCTGGACCGCTTCCTGCAGGAACAACTGGCCGGCGACGAGATGGTCGATTGGCGCGGGGCGAAGACATACACGCCCGAGACCATCCGGCACCTCGTCGCCACCGGCTTCCTCAGAACCGCTCGTGACCAGACTCACGAAGGTGTCGGAGTGATCACGCCGAACTACTACGAGGTGCTGTTCGAGACCATGGACGTCGTCGCCGGGGGACTGATGGGGCTCTCGGTCAAATGTGCACGCTGTCACGACCACAAGTTCGACGCCATCCCTCAACGCGACTACTACCGCCTGATGGCCTCGCTGATCACATCCTACAACCCCACCGACTGGCGACCGGTTTACCGGTTCAAACAGGGCATCAACGAACGATCGTTGCTGGATGTCACCTCCGAGACCAAAAAGCGGATCGATGCCGATAACGCGAAACTCAACTCGCAGATCGCCTCGACCCAAAAGCAGATCGACCAGGCCCGCCAGGCCGCTCGGACTCGCGTCCTGAAAAAGAAGCGGGCAGAGGTCCCTGCCGAAATTCGCTCTGATGTGATCGCCGCGATCGCCGCCGATGCCGGGAAACGCAACGCCGTGCAGAAGTACCTCGCCGGCCGATTCGAAAAACTGCTGGCCGTCAGCGACTCAGAAGCTGCCGCCGCGTCGCTCGAAAACGAACGGACAACGATCGCCACCGCCGAGCAGAGCATCGCCCAGCTCGAGGGCCACAAGCGGACCTACGGCCGCGTGCAGGCACTGTTCGACGTCGGCAAGGCCCCCACCACGTTTGTGCTCACGCGCGGCGATCATCGTTACCCGGCCGCACCGGTGGAACCGGGTTACCTGAGCGTCCTGTGTGACACGCCCGAGGAAGTGGTGATGCAGCCGGCAGCCGTACAGGCAGCCTCCAGTGGCCGAAGACTCGCACTGGCCCGCTGGCTGACACGGCCCGGCACCCGGGCCAGTGCCCTGGTCACACGGGTCCTGGTCAACCGGTTCTGGCAGGCGGTCTTCGGAAAAGGACTGGTCCGAAGTTCCGGCGACTTCGGGGTCCAGGGGACCCCGCCATCGCACCCGTCGCTGCTCGACTGGCTCGCCCGAGAACTGCAGAGTCACAACTGGCAGGTGAAGCCACTCTTGAGACTGATGCTGGTCTCGGCGGCCTACCGCCAGACGTCTCGGCCGGCACCAAACCCGCAACTGAACCTGGCCGTGCGTCTCGATCCCGACAACCGCCTGCTGTGGCGGATGCCGGTGCGTCGGCTCGAATCCGAGGCGATTCGCGACAGCCTGCTGGCCGTCGCCGATCGACTCGACCGCTCGATCGGCGGGCCCCCCGTGCCCCAGGCCGCTCACAGCGACGGTTCGATCACCATCAACACCAGCGGCCTGAAACGACCGCTCGATCGCTGGCGGCGGAGCATCTACATGGTGACCCGACGTGGCTACTCGATCACGCTGCTGCAGGTCTTCGACCAGCCGTCGATCCTCACCACCTGCAGCAACCGGGAATCGAGTGCCGTGCCGCTGCAGTCGCTGACGATGATCAACGGCCCGTTCGTCAACGGGATCGCCGAACGGATGGCCGGGCAGGTGATCGAAAGCATCGGAGGGTCGGCCGACGCGGCTCACTTCGAACCGATCCTGCGGGCCATCTACCACAGAACCCTGTGTCGTGAACCCGATGACCAGGAGATCCGGCTGTGCCACGCGGCCTGGGACGACAATCGGGCCGCATTCGTTGCCGGGGGAACGACCGGTCCCCAGGCACGCAGACAGGCGGTGATCGAATTGTGCCACACGGTGCTCAATACCAGCGAGTTCCTGTACAGGGAATAGACCGGACTCGACCCAGATCGACAGGACACTCTGAAATGTACACCAGCCCGATCTCTCGACGCGAGGTGCTGCAATCCACGTCGCTGGGTTTCGGCTGGATGGCGTTGCAAAGCCTGATGGCGGCTGAAGCGGCAGCCGCACGACCCGTGCGTGGCATCAACACCACCACGCGAACCGGAAGCCACCGCCGCAGGGCCCGCTCGGTCATCCTGCTCAACATGGTCGGTGGCCCCAGCCACATGGACCTCTTCGACCCCAAGCCGGCCCTGCAGAAATTCCACGGCAAGACGACCACCGGCAACTTCGAAACCCTGCAGCCGGGTAGCGAGACCAAGAAACTGGTCGGGACCCCGTTCACGTTCCGGAAGCATGGTGAGTGCGGAACCGAGTTCAGCTCGATGCTGCCCCACCTCGCTTCGAAGGCCGACGAGATCTGCCTCGTCCGGTCGATGCACAGCGCCAACAACAACCACCCCCAGGCTCAACGCTTCCTGCAATCCGGCAAGATCGTCCCCAACTGGCCAACCCTGGGGGCCTGGGTCAGCTACTCGCTGGGGACCGAAAACCAGAACATGCCGGGTTTCGTCGTGTTGCGAGACCCCAAGGGGTACACCGACGGTGGGACCAATCACTGGAACAACGGCTGGCTGCCGGCGATCTATCGCGGGACCGAGATCCGTTCCGAGGGTGATGCGGTGCTGAACCTCAAGCCTTCGCGCGAGGTCGCTCCGGGCGTCCGTCGCCGCAATCTCGACCTGCTCGATGCACTCAACAACCGACGCCGACGCCTGTATCCCGACGACACCAGGCTCGAGTCTCGGATCCTCAACTACGAACTCGCCGCGAGAATGCAAAGCAGCGCCGAAGAACTGCTCGACCTCAACGGCGAAACCCGTGCCACCCAGGATCTCTACGGACTCCACAACCCGACGACCGCCGACTTCGGACGCCGCTGCCTGATGGCACGGCGGATGGTCGAGCATGGTGTGCGGTTTGTCGAGGTGATGGTGACCGTGGCCAACGGGTCCAGCCCCTTCGACAGCCACAGCAACCTCGAACCAGGCCTGAAAGCCATCTGCCCCCGCGTCGATCAGCCCTCCGCCGCACTGATCACCGATCTCAAGCAACGAGGACTTCTCGACTCGACCATCGTGGTCTGGTCCGGAGAATTCGGTCGGCTGCCGATTTCTCAGAACAACACCGGTCGAGACCACAACCGGCACGCCTTCAGCATGGTGCTCTCAGGCGGAGGCTTCCGCGGCGGACACGTGCATGGAGCCACCGACGAAATCGGCTACCGCTCGGTCGTCGACCCCGTCAGCGTCCACGACTACCACGCCACCGTGCTGCACCAACTCGGAGTCGATCACCACGAACTGCACTACCCGCACAACGGACGAGACGAACGGTTGACCGACCCCGAGGTGACCGAGGCACGAGTGGTCCGCGAGCTGTTGAGCTGAACAGAGGAAGGGGACTGGCTCGCGGCCGCCAGGCCGAGTGCCTGTCCCGGCTGCGGTCCGCCGCAAACGAAATTGACCTCTGCTTCATACGGAACTTGACGACCACACACACCGTCCAAAACGTATGCGTCGCGGGAACCCGACTCCGATGTCACGACCGCTCCCATGGCGCGTTACGATTTGTTCCAATCGGTCATCGTGAGAACCGCCCGGTGTGTGATCGGCTGTCTGGCCGTCACGTGAGTCTCCAAACGGGAGTTGTGCCATGAGTCGTCTGTTGGTCCGTGTCCGCGTCGCCATCCTGCTGCTGTCTGCCACCGCAGCCACCCCGGCCACCGCGGGTGAGATTTCCTTCCTCGAGAAGTTCTCGCTGGCACCGAATCGTGCGGTCCCGCTGAAGACGCTGATCCCGGGCACCGAGAACTACTTCTTCTTCAATTGCCTGCACCTGCAGAACCAGAAGCGGTACGCCGAGGTCGATGCGGTGATGAAGCAGTGGCTCGAAAAGACCAAGTCGCCGACGGGGCTCTACCGGCAGATCGAGAGCCGGCAGGTGCTGTTGCGTTACGGCCAACAGCCGATGCAGGCCCTGGCGTTTCTCCGCAATCGCCTGAAGCCCAGCCTGAATCACCAGCAGAAGAACCCCGCCGCCCAGGCCCAGCTGCCCACGACACTCGACCCCCGGCTGATCTCACGCGCCCGGCTCACCGGCCTGAACCTGAAACCCAACAGCTCGCTGAACGGATTCCAGAACTCCGCGCTCCACTGGCTCTCGACCCGCAAGCTCACCATCGCCCAACGCCGCAGCCTACTCTCGCGACTCACCCGCCCCGATCTCGCGGGACTGCCGCGGCTGGTTGTCGACGACCTGGCCGCCGCCGGCAGCCGGGGATTCGGATCGTTGAACATCCACCGCCTGCTGCTGCTCGAACAGCTCGACGAATGCCTCGAATTCCAACCCGGCCTGCTCAACCAGACCAACCTCGTCAACACCTACCTCTCGAAGCTCCAGCCCGGCCACGACACCGACTGGAAAAACGACCCCGCCGCCGAAGCCGAATACCTCGACCGACTCTGGGCCTTCGCCAGGCAACTCGATCCCGTCCACAACTCGCTCAAGGCACACGTGCTCGCCCGACGGCTGAGACTCGATCACAAGCAGGGTGTTCACAACCGCCCGAGGTTCCTCGAGTACATCAAGCTGCCGCGGAACATGTCCTACGTCAGGCCCCAGGTCCTCAAACAACTCGCCAACCGCCGCCACCTGGCGAACCTGCAGGCCAACTACACCGCCGCCACCGCGCTGCCGATTGTCGGCAACGACGAACCACTGCTGCGAATCTACCTCGAACACTTCTTCAAGAAAGAGAACAGCTACGAGCCGTTCGAAGCCTATCTGCTTGACACCTACCTCAAACAGATCTTCGCCGAGACAAAGATCCTGGCCGGACAGGGTGACCCGGCCCGCTGGGCGGCACTCCTGACTCCCGAGCAATACACCCGGCTGCAGAAGCGCGTCGACATCGACTTCATCACCACCAACTCGACCAGCTTCGCACCCGACGACAACGTCACGCTTGACCTGGAAGTCAAGAATGTCGAAACGCTGATCGTCAAGATCTTCGAGCTGAACACGCTCAACTACTACCGCGACCAGGTCCGTGAAGTGAACACCGATGTCAATCTCGATGGACTGGTCCCGAACTTCGAGCGGACACTGAAGTACGCCGAGCCGCCCCAGAGGAAGGTGCTCAGGAAGTTTGCATTCCCCGAGTTGAAGGGTCGTGGCACCTGGGTGATCGACTTCATCGGCAACGGCAAGAGCAGCCGCGTGCTGGTTCGCAAGGGCAAGCTGCGGCACCTGGTCCGCACCGGCCCCGCCGGGCACATCTTCTCGATCCTCGACGAAACCGGCACCCGCATCCCCGACGCCTCGATCTGGCTCGGCGGCCAACAGTACTCCGCACAGAAAAATGGCACGATCCAGGTCCCCTTCAGCACCTCGCCGGGACACCAGCCCCTGATCCTGGTCCATGACGGCTTTGCGTCCTTCGACCGGTTCTCGCACGAATCCGAGAACTACTCGTTCGCGGCCGGGATCCTGGTCGACCGCGAGTCGCTGCTCGAACGCCGCAAGGCCCAGGTCGTGATCCGACCCTCGCTGTCGGTCAACGGTACGCCGGTGTCGGTCTCGGTGCTCGAAGACGTTCGACTGAGAATCACCTCAACCAACCGCGACGGAATCGCCTCGACCCGCGAGGTCGGTGAGATCGAGCTGGCCGATACGGCCGAGAGTGTCCACCTGTTCCAGGTCCCCCCACGACTCTCGCGGATCGACTTCAATCTCACCGCACGCATCAAGAACATCAGCCAGGGCAAGGACGTGTCGCTCGCCACAGCCCAGTCGTTCGTCGTCAACGTGATTGACCAGGCGGCGAAGGTCGACGACATCCACCTGCTGCGAGTGCCCCGGGGGTACGTGCTCGAGTCGCGAGGCAAGAGCGGAGAACCGCGGCCAGGCCAGGCCATGCAGGTGGTGCTCACGCACCGCGATTTCAAGAACCCGGTCACCCTGGCGATGCAGACCGCCGCCAATGGACGTGTTTCGCTGGGACCACTGGCCCAGATCACCAGCATCTCGGCAACCGCCGCCAACGGCACGCGGCACGCCTGGCAACTGGGCGGCGACCGCTTCAACTACCCGCAGTCGCTGCACGGCCTCGCTGGTGAAGTGCTGAGGATTCCGTGGATGGAGCCTGCGGCCGAGGCCACTCGCGAAGAGGTGTCGCTGCTGGAGATCCGTGGAGGCCGGTACGTGGCCGACCGCTTCGATGCAGTCTCGATCCGCAACGGGTTCCTGGAATTCACCGGGCTGCCCGCCGGAGACTACCACCTGCTGATCAAGCCGTCGTCGACATCGCTACACATCCGGCTGACCGACGGCGCGCGGCGTGGAGGCTACCTGATGGGTCGGGCCAGGCGACTGGAAGACCGGTCCTATCGTCCGCTGCAGGTGGTTGCGACCACGCTGGGAGACAAGACCCTGTCGATCCAGCTGGCCAATGCCGGTGCCGGTGCCCGGGTCCATGTCTTCGCCACCCGCTACGTACCCGCCTTCTCGGCTCACGGGTTCCTGGGCCGAGTCCACGACGCCGAACCGTTCCAGGTCAGCGTTCCACCCCATCCGTCGCTGTACATTGCCGGTCGGAACATTGGAGACGAATTCCGTTACATCATCGATCGCAAGTACCAGAAGCAGTTTGCCGGCAACATGCTCAGCCGACCCAGCCTGTTGCTGAACCCCTGGCCGATCCGCAAGACGACCACCGGCAAGCAGCAGGCGGCCAAGGGCGAGAGTTTTGGAATGTCCGCGGACGCCAAGGCGGCCGGCGCCAAGCGCGCCGCTCCGAAATCCGCCAAGCCTCAGCCACCTCCCACCGACTACGCCAACCTCGATTTCCTGGCCGACTCCTCGCTCGTTCGACTCAACCTCAAACCCAACAAGCAGGGTCTGATCGAGTTGCCTCGAGAGGCACTGGGCAATCACAACCTGCTCCACATCGTCGCCGTCGATCTCCGACACACCGCCACCCGCAGCGTCGTGCTGCCCGACCAGGAAGCCAACTTCCTCGACCTCAGGCTCGCACGAGGTCTCGACCCCAAACGCCACTTCACACAGCAGGGACAGACCACGTTCGTGCCCGCCGGCAAGACCCTGGTCATCCAGGACATCACCTCGTCGCGGTTCGAGATCTACGACAGCCTCGGCAAGATCTACGGCCTCTACCGAACACTCTCGAATAACTCCACGCTCGCCGAGTTCCGCTTCGTGCTCGACTGGCCCACACTCGATGCCGCCACCAAGCGGCAGAAGTACTCGAAATACGCCTGCCACGAACTCAACTTCTTCCTCGCGAAGAAAGACCCCGAGTTCTTCGGCAACATCGTGCAGCCGTTCCTGAGGAACAAGAAGGACAAGACCTTCATGGACCACTGGCTGCTCGGCAATAACCTCGATCGGTTCCTCGACCCCTGGTCGCACGCGAGACTGAACATTGTCGAGCGAATCCTGCTCGCCGAACGGCTCGAGGGCGAATTGATCCGGACACGACGGCACGTCGACGACCTGCTCGCTCTGAGGCCCAGGAACACCAATCGGGTTGAGCTGTTGTTCGAGACGGCACTGGGCAGCCGACTGCTGGAATCCGAAGAGGACGGCAAGGCCAGCCTCGGCGTCGAGGTCGAACACTACTTCTCGCGACTCGGTCGCGACAAGAACGCCAACGGTGTGTTGGCGGCAAATCCTCGCTTCAGCCGTGCATTTGGTGGCGGACGTGCCGCCGGGGAAAAGGCCGAGAACAAGCCCGGCGCACCAAGCCCCAAACTCTCCGCCAAATCCCTGGCCCTGAAAGGCCAAGCCCAACTGGCCGACCGCAAACTGGACGCCGTCGAAGCGCTCAGCGAAAGGCTCAGACGACAACCGGCGTCGAAGAAATCCAAGCAAATGCTCGAGAACCGGTCGTCGAGAGACCGGTCCGAGGACAACGTCGATATGTTCCTCGACAAGCAACGCTCCGCAGATGCGGCTCTCAGACAAAACGTCAAACAGCTCTTCCGACGACTCGATCACACGCAGGAATGGGTCGAGAATCACTACTACCGGTTGCCGATCGAGCAGATGAAGGGCGAACTGGTCGTGGTCAACCGGTTCTGGAACGACTACGCCCAACACAACCCCGCCGACCCCTTCTTCTCGAAACACTTCGCCGAAGCGGCACACAGCTTTCCCGAGATGATGTTCGCACTCTCGGTTCTCGACCTCCCGTTTGACGCGGCCGAGCACAAGCTCAATATCAAGGGCAACGCGCTGACGCTGGCCGCCGGCAGCCCCGCGGTGGTGCTGCACCGGGAAATCAAGCCGGCCGGCGACATCCTCAAGCAGACCCCCGTGCTGGTCACCCAGAACTTCTTTCGGCTCGATGACCGCTACCAACAGGTCGACGGTGAGAAGATCGACAAGTTCGTCGCCGACGAGTTCCTGCTGCACACCGTCTACGGGTGCCAGGTCGTGCTGACCAACCCCAGCTCGGCCCACCAGAGACTCAACGTGCTGCTGCAGGTCCCCGTCGGAGCGATCCCCGTCGCCAAGACCCGCTACACCCACACCGCCCTGGTCGCGCTGAAGGCCTACAGCACCGAACGGATCGAGTACTTCTTCTACTTCCCCGCCGCCGGGGATTACCCGCACTACCCGGTCCACGTCGCCCGCGACGAACAGGTGATCGCCGCGGCCGAACCCGTGGTGCTGAAAGCTGTCGCCACACCCTCGAAACTCGACCTCGCCAGCTGGGCCCACGTCTCCCAGAACGGCACCCGGGGCGAAGTGCTCGAGTTCCTCCGCAAGCACAACATCCTGGCCCTGGACCTCTCGCAAATCGCATTTCGGGTCAGGGACCGCGAGTTCTTCTCCGAGCTGCTGACGGTGCTCAGAGACCGACGCGTCTACAACCACACGCTGTGGGCCTATGGCCTGCTGCACAACGACGTCGTGGCCATCCGCGAATACCTCCGGCACATCGACGCCTTCGTCAACTCCTGCGGCAGCGTGCTCAACAGCCCGCTGCTGGTGATCGACCCGGTCGAACGGCGCACATACCAGCACATGGACTACCGCCCACTGGTCAACGCCCGCCGCCATCAGCTCGGTCAACAACGCCAGATCCTCAACGATCGCTTCCACGCCCAGTACCATCGGCTGCTCAAGAACATCAGCTACCGAACCACGCTCAGCGACAGCGATCGCATGGCGATCACCTATTACCTGCTGCTGCAGGAGCGGGTCGAGGAAGCCCTGACGTTCTTCGTCGATGTCCAGCCGAACAACCTGCAGACCCGTCTGCAGTACGACTACTTCACCGCCTACCTGGATCTCTTCAGCGACAAGCCCCAGGTGGCCCGTGCGGTCTCGGAGAAGTGGTTGGCACGACTCGAGCCTCTGGCGGCCGGCGACCTGATCCCGGTCAACGCCGGTCCCGATGGTGCCCGGGTCGGCTACCCGGTCGACCACTGGCGACAGCTCTTCGGTGAGGTCGTGGCACACCTGGACGAGGCCGAGGGTCGCAAGGCGGCCGCGGATCCCGAAAACGACGCGGCCCGGCAAAAGAAACTCGCCGCCAGCCAGCCCAACTTCGACATCACCGTCGAGAGCAAGCAGGTGACGATCGACTACCAGAACCTGAAGAGCATCACGCTGAATTACTACCTGATGGACATCGAGTTGCTCTTCTCACGAAACCCCTTCGTCAAGCAGGACGCCAGCCGGTTCGCTCATATCCGGCCCAACCAGTCCGTCGACGTCGCGCTGCCGGCGGGCAAGGACCGGCACAAGGTCGAATTGCCCAGGCGGTTCCACAACCGCAACGTGCTGGTCGAGGTCCGAGGCCAGGGGCTGGTCCGCTCGCAGGCCTATTACTCGAACTCGCTGGCCGTCCAGGTGGTCGAACCTTACGGCCAGGTCCGCGTGACCGATGCGACCAGCCGCAAGCCCGCCTCCCGGGTCTATGTGAAGGTGTACGCTCGAGGCAAAGACGGACGGGTCAGCTTCTACAAGGACGGCTACACCGACCTCAGGGGCCGGTTCGACTACGCGTCCCTGAGCACCAACGACCTGGACAACGTCGCCAGGTTCTCGATGCTCGTGCTCAGCTCAGACCAGGGCGCCATCGTCAAGGAGGCGGCTCCACCAAAGCGGTAGAATCGCGAGCCTCCGGCGGTCCCGGGCTCAGGCCGCTTCGTCCACCAGGCGACCGTCCTCGAGCGTGAAGACTCGTGATGCCGATTCGACCAGGAGGGTGTCATGCGTCGAGACAACCAGCGTCGTCCCACCCGCGTTGATCTCCTGGAGAATCGCGGCGAGTTCGGTGGCCGCCCGGCGATCCAGGTTCGACGTTGGCTCATCGGCAAAGATCACCTCGGGGTCCCCGATCAGTGCGCGGGCCACCGCGACACGCTGCTTTTCACCTCCGCTGAGCTCCTCGGGTGGAACGTCGGCCTTCGCAGCCAGGCCCAGCCGCGACAGAACTCCGTCGGCTGCCTGTCGCCGTTTCACTGCAGACAGTCCCCTGGGAATCTGTGGATAGGTGACGTTCTCCCAGACGGGTAACCGGGGAATCAGCGAAAAGTCCTGGAACACAAACCCCATCCGGCGGCGCTGTCTTGCCAGTTCAACATCGGAACACTCCTCGAGCTTGCGATCCGAGAACTTCACGTGACCGGATGTCGGACGGTCGAGTGCCCCCAGCAGCGACAGCAGCGTGGTCTTGCCCGAACCCGACGGACCCGCCAGCACGACATAGCCGCCACCCGGGATCACCAGTGACACGCCGTTGAGCGCACGGACCTCGCTCGAGGTCCCCGGGTGGTAGACCCTGCTCAGTGATTCCGCCTCCAGTATCCCGCTGTTCATCTCATCGCCTCCGCGGGAGAAGTCACGGCGGCTCGCCACGTCGAATAGGCCGAACCGGTCGTCACCAGCAGGCAGGCCACCAGTGCTGCCAGGGCGGCCGGTTGTGCCGCCAGCACGTAGGGCACCTGGAACGCCGGTTGAGTCTCGACACCTGTCAGAAAGATCCCGGCAATCCAGAACCCATTGAGCCATTCCAGCCAGACCAGTGCCACCAGGATCGCGATCGCCGCGCTGGCCAGGCCCAGCAACATGCTCTCGGACAGGCTGCGAACCAGGATCTCGTCGGTCTGCCAGCCGGTGGCCTTGAGGACGCCAATTTCACGGCGGCGCCCGGAACGTCCAAATCCGGATGTGACCAGGATCACGAGAATGCCGACGGCAAATGCGACGACGAACAGCAGGTTGAAGACACCCTCGCGGTGACCCAGGCCCGCCGGGAGCAACGATTCGAGATCGGTACGGGAGGTGACCGACGGCTGCAAACTGGTCGCGCGTTCGGTCGAGGGGCCTGGTATCGACTGGAGAATTCGCGAACGGATCGCTTCGGGTTGTCCGCGGCGACAGAAGACGAGCAGGTCGGTGGCGAGTTCCTGCTGGCCGAAGATGTCAGCCGCGGATTCGAAGGTGGTCAGGATCATCCGAGACTGCCACGGAGAAATGTCGGACTGGAAGATCCCGGTGACCCGTGGTGTCTTTTCACCGCCGTCGCTGCGGAAGATCGGCGGAAGCACGGCACCCACCTCCAGGTTCAGCTTCCGGGCCAGTCCCGATCCAATCACCAGTTGTGGACCCTCGCCGTGCCGTGATCCGGGTAGTTCGCCGTCGACCAACCGGGTCAGCTGTTGAACCGTCGAACCCTGCCTGTGAAGTTCCTCTCGCGGCATCCCGACCAGGACGGCCTCGACGTTGTCCTTGCCCAGCGTGATCCTGCCGACAATCCTGGGAACCACCCTGGTGACGCCGTCGAACTTGCCGATTGCTTCGGCCAGGATCAGCGGAATCGGCACTCGACGTCCGAACTGGTTGGCGGCGACGTAGAGGTCCGGCAAGAGTTCTTCGCCGGCCGGTGTGCCGACACCAATCGCGATCCGAGCCTCCTGCCGCAGTCCCTCGACCATGCCAATCCCAACAAGATAGGGGACCAGCACGGCGACGACGGCCAGGACGGTCACCGTGCTTCGCAGGGGCGACAACAGGATCGCCGCGGATCCGGTGCGGGCAATGCTAAGGAGAGGGGACATGGTGGGTGGCTGATGAGCCGGTCAGGTTTTCGAACGGCCGCGGAGAAAAGGAGAACAGGAACCGGCCACACCCGGGACACAACAGGCTTCCGGCCGGGATGGGACCGGTGTGAGCATTGCAGATGACTCCCAGCCGCGGGTCAAATTGAACCGCACATGTGGACAACTCGACACTCGACCCGAATCCCAGTCCGCCAACCAGTTTCTGAAAACCGGCTGCATCGGCCGCCCGCGCCGAGACAGGCTGCCGGTAGCAACCCACGGCAGTCCCGGCGGCGATGACCAGGATCGCGATCAGAGACATCAGGCGTGTCGAGGAGTCCTGGAACATCAGGGGATTTCGATCGGGAAAGAAAAGGGATGATCCGGGCCGACCATCAATCGACCCCGAGACTCCCGGGCGTGTTGCTCGGCACGATCACGACTGCGGAACACGTGCCAGCGGTTCCTCGTAACGCTGTTTGTCTCGATCGAGCTGCGAACAAAAAAAGCCTCCCCCGCGTCAAACAGCTCCCTGCTGTCCTCGTCTGTGACCAGGATCGTCCTCGACAACGACCGATGACGACCCATCCACGACCGGGCACAACCCACATCGCAGAACTCGGACACGGCCCCCGCGTCGTCAAGGGTCCTCGCCCGGTACGCCGCGTCGATGTCCCGCCCATCCCAGCGGCACCGGAGCCGGAGCCGGTCATCCTCCCGCATCGATTGCCCGACAAGCGGCAGGATGCCGACGGTCACCAGCCCCGCCATTGCCGCCCACCACCAGGATACCGGGGGATTCATGACAGGGAAAACTCCAGGGTGAACATGATCATTGAGCCAAGATATCCGAAGAGCCCGACAAAGAGAACGCGTCCGATCAGCGGCGGTAGGACATCGAGTGTCTCCTCGGCGCGACCCAGCCAGGTAGCCACAGCGGCCCAGCCGACCGAGAAACAGCCCAGGGTAAACAGCGCCACGGCCAGTACGCTCTCGGGAACCTCCGTGACAAGATCGTAGGGGCAATGATGCGGTCGCTGCAGGAGCGTCGGTGACGCGATCTCGATCAGGAACAGGCCCCCCAGCGGAATCGCGACTACGGTGCCGGCGAGCAATCCCAACACGTAACGGTGATGCTGGCGGCCATGCCGGATCGCACCCAGCAATCCCAGGCAAAGGCCGACAACGACGATCACCAGGGCCACCGTCAGCCAGGTGTGAGGACCAGGCCCAAGTAGCGATTCAGGCAGGAACCGCGACCGGTCCGCCATCGCTGACGTGCAACAACCCACGCTCAGGGACTGTTCCTGCTTGGGAATGGCCAGGTAGGTCCCCACGCAAAGAGCATCGGCAACGCTGACCACGCCCAGGGGCAACAGACCGGATAGCAATCGCGGCAGCAGTGGGGCGGTTTGAGTGGCCCGGTTGGCGAGGTACAAAACGAACCAGCCACCACCCAGGAATACCAGCAGCGGCTTGGCGCACTGTACGGTCGACAGCAACCAGGGAAGGTGGCGGGCACTGCCCACGCTGCCCGTACCGATCCGTGTCACTCCGTAGATACACATCACGTCCGGCCACGAGGGTACGTAGCTCTGCAACAACGCGTACAACAAGGGCCACGAGGCCAGGTTCAGGCCAAGCAGAAGAAATGACAGCAGCAACAGCAGGTAGGGACGATTCTCGACATCGACGGGTGTCCCGACGCGGCCGCGGCCAAGCGAAGAAGTGATGACCAGTAGGCCGATCGCAAATTGCAACAGGCTGACAAAAGCGGTCAAGACGGCGTAGGCATTGACGATCATCTGCGAGCCTGGGCTACGACCGGGACCGAAAAGAGCTCACCGATATCACGCCCACACGGGAAATCTCCCTCCCCTCCCGCAATCAGCGACCTCCCAAACACGATAGCACTCCGTCGATACATCGACCAGATGGGCTGCACGTTCCCTGGTTGCGACTAGGCCCTGTTCCGTGGTGGTAGCTACTGGTTAGCATAGAGACCGGGTTGGTTCACGATCGAGAATAAAGGCAACAGGCCACTTTTCTTGCTGTTTTCGCCTTTGCCAACGGTTCGGGGATGTCATGAGCGACAAGAAGATCCGTCGGAAATCCTGGTGCGGGGCCTGCCTGTGGGTAGCCGTCATCCTGCTCGGGATGCTCTCCGGATGCGATCAATCGGCGTCTCCGACAAACGGCTCCTCGCCTACGCCGATCGAAGAGACAACCGCCACCGATGCTGATCCACTCTCTTCTCAACCCGTCGAGGCCGTCACAACGCTCCTGAAGGCGTTCCAGGACGGCGAGGCAGGTGTCATCTGGGACTTGCTGCCGCCACGGCATCACGTGGAAATTAACAAGTTGATGAGGGAATTTGCTGCGAAGATGGACCGAGAGGTCTGGAAACGACTCTTCGTCGTGGCGCGACGAATTGTCGAGATACTCCGCAACAAGCGGGACCTGATCGTCGGGAATCCCGAGTTGAAATTCCCGTCGGTCAGCAAGAGGCTGCTTTCAGAGAACTACAGCGGGCTGCTCGCACTGCCCCTGCTGATCGTCGACAGCGAACTGTCTGACCTGGACAAGCTCAGGAACTTTGACGGCAAGACATTTTTTTCAGGAACCGGAACCCGCTTCTTGAAACAACTTGTCACCCTGTCCGCAAACGATCCCAACGATCCATTCCGCAAGGGCTTCGATGCCAAGGTGCGACTGGTCCACATCGATGGCACGAAGGCAACGATCGGCCTGATGATGGGCGGCACATTTGTGATGACGCGGCAGGCCGTCGACGAAAAGCAAAACGAAACTCAGATGGAGATGCGACAGATCGATGGTGTCTGGTTTGTCACGGAATTCGACTACGGGTTGCGACTGATGTACAAGGATGGTCGTGAAATAGTGGCCGGAATCCCGGATGACGCGATCCGGAAGAACCGCACCTCGCTGCTCAAACTGCTGCAAACCGTCGAAGAAGACCTCGACCGGATCGAATTGGCCAAGACCAGCAACGAGTTCGTCCAGTCACTGGCACTGGCGCGGGTGAGACTCAACCAACTGCTCTCGGCGGGCATTGATCAGGAGAGCGGCACGGGATCGGAAGCTGAACCGGTACCGCGTGGCAGAACCGTGACGGTTGTGGTCAAGGGCGAGATGGACAAGGCAACACGTCAACGGGTACTCGACCGGTTGAAGAACCTCAAGAGGCAGGGCGAAAGATCACGGGTGACCGGTGGCCAGGGACTGATGACCGTCATCATCCCGACCGATCGGTTCCTGCAGGATGTCATCGATGCGATTGACTTTGGCGTGGTCAGCGATGTCGATGAGGTGGAACGCCAACTGATCGTGATATTGAAACCGGAGCCAAAGCCAAAGCCTGCAACACGGGTCAAGCAGGACGGCTCCGGGACGTAGGCATCCGGCCAGCAGCCGCCAGTGGCAACGGTGTTTCGTTGGCGAACGCTCGTGTTAACTCTGCCCTGGCCGGCGGTGTGAAGTTGTGGTGAATGGTGGCGGAATGAGCGGATCTGCAAACACGATTTCAAGATCCTCAGCCGATCTGCCGGATCATCATCGTGTGATAAAAGAACGCCGGTTGCGGTTGTTGATCCTGGTCGCGGTCCTGGTCCTGGCAGCGGTGTTGCGGTTGTCGCGACTGGAACTGGTGCCGATGACCAACGAGATGGCCACCAACGGCCAGTGGGCCAACGTGCCCGTCGCTTCCCCGGTGGCCGAATGGCCGCTCACCGGACCACTGGTTGAAGGGATGCGAGGATCATCACTGTTCGTCTACCTGCTTTCCCTGCCCAACCAGTTGATCTGGCATCCCCTGACCGGCGTGGTGCTGGTGGCACTCCTGAACGTCCTGGCGGTTTACCTGGCCTATCGCCTGGCGGACCGCCTGTTCGGGCACCGAGCCGCCCTCGCCGCGGGACTCCTGCTGGCCTGTTCGCCCTGGGCCGTGCTCTACTCCCGACAACTGTGGTCAGGGAGTTGCCTGGCGGTGGTCAGTCTCTGGCTGATCGGAATCTCGTTGAGATGGTTGTCCGAGGGCGGCAGTGGGCGGCTGGTGAGAATGTTGATCCTGGGTTTTCTGCTTCCCCAGGTCCATTTTTCGGGACTGGCGGCAACCGCCTGGCTGGTCGTCGTGATCTGGATTGGGCGACGACGTGTTGGCTGGTCTTCGCTCATTGCCGGAGTGTCTCTCGGCTTGTCAACCTGGACCCCCTGGGTGGCATTTCACCATATCGGAGGCTGGACCGAGTTCCGGAGTTCGTTGTCGATTCTCGGGAGTAAACCCCATCTCGGACGGGCAATCCTCAACGAGGTCAACTACCTGCAGTCGATGCTGCACAACGGCAGCTTCGAGTTCTGGTTCGGGGTGGCACCGGCGGATTGTCCAGAGTTTTTTCCGGGATGGCACCAGGTGATCCTGTCCGGTTGCGGCCTGGCAATGGTTCTCGCCGTGGCGGCAGCTTGTTTCCTGACCGGGAAAGCGGGTCGGGCGTTGACACACTCGGGAAAGACATTCGCAGAGCAACGCGAGACAGGACTCTTGTGGCTGTGGGTGGTTCTTCCCCTGCTGAATGGACTGCTGTATCAACCTGAGGTGAGTCCCGAACACCTGCTGATTGCTCTGCCCGTGCTCCTGATCCTTGCCTCGTCCGCCGCAGGCTGCTGCCTGGATGCCCGTCGACTTTCACCCCGGATCCTGGCCTGCGGGGTGCTTGCGACCATCGCCGTCTCGCATGTCCTGGTCGTGTTTTCATGGAACCGGTTTCTCGACAACGATCTGGCCACCCCGGAGGGTCACTACGGATTGACCTTCCGACAACGGCGTGATGTCGCCCGCTGGATCCTGGCAGATTGTGATCGACAGTCCGTCGAACTGGCCGGCCCGTTCGGAGGCCGGTATCCAGCCTACGAATATGTCTACTACTACGAACGCTCACGGCTCGGCCTGGATCGATCAGACCCCGAAGAGGACCTGAAGTACTGGATCGATGAAGAACCCGGCACCCTGCAACCCGACAGCCCTCTCTCCCGAAGCCTCAAGCAACGGCAGATCGGTGCCATGCTGAATCGCTACCAGGCAACATCCTCGCGATGGAAGATCGAGAAGCTCCACGAACTCGGCGCGGCCAGGATCTACCGCATTCGGTTGCCGGCGTTCCAGAGTTTCAGTACGGAATCTCGAACGCCTGAAAAGAACTCCCAGGAACCCCGGATCTTTGCCAAACATGGATTTCAACAACGATCACATTGGCTGACTCGTATGTTAAACTGACAGGCGTTGGATCCGGGTGACATCGGGATCCCACGTTCGATTTCATCCGGGCAGAACGAACACCAGCGAGAGACAAGAACGAATGAGCGAGATCCATGATCCCGATTCTCAGCCCGAAGATGGCCCGGTGGCGGCGGACATCACGCCAGTTGATCCCGCTCCGGATCATGGTGCGGCTGGAAAGACTGGCATTATTGCAACGCTTGGCGTTGGTGGCGTTGTGGCACTCCTGGTCCTCGTCGGAGTGGCCACCGTCGCGTGGCTCAGCCGAACCGACGGAGAGCCACTCCCCGGGCACGGGGAATTCGTTTCCAGCAGTCCCGGTTTTCGCGATGTGGCCCGGGAATCAGGACTCGATTTCCACATGAAGTTCCTTCCTGACGAATCGGGAACAACCTTCAAGATCAACCTCTACGACCACGGATGTGGTATCTCGGTTGCCGACTACGACGGCGACGGTCACGAGGACGTTTTTTTCCTGAACCAACTGGGGTCCAACGGTTTGTTCCGCAATCGGGGTGATGGGACCTTCGAGAACGTGACCGAAAAAGTTGGAGTCGGGCTCTCTGATCGCATTTGCGTCGGAGGCACATTCGCCGATGTCGACAACGACGGCGACCAGGACCTGTTCGTGGCCAGCACGCGTGGCGGAAACGTCTTTTACGAGAACCAGGGTGGCGGAGTCCTCAAGGACGTCACCAAGGCTGCCGGCCTGGAACACGTCGGCCACTCACAGACGGCCATCTTCTTCGACTACGACAACGACGGTCTGCTGGATCTCTACGTGGTTCACACCGCCGACTGGACGCTCGATGAAATCAACCCGACCAGCAAGACGTTCAAGGGCAAGGGAGGTGATGGATTAGATGAGGTGATCCAGAGTGCCAAGGAATACAACATCTTCTACCACAACAACGGCGACGGGACTTTTACCGACATCACGAAGGAGGTCGGCCTGGAGGGACGGGGCTGGAGTAGCGATGTGGCGGTCTTTGATTACGACGCTGACGGCGACCAGGATGTCCTGGTCGCCTGCATGTTCGGCCGTGACCAGTTGCTCCGCAACGACAAGGGCAAGTTCGTTGACGTGACGCTGGACACGCTCGGAAGAACATCCTGGGGCGGCATGGGAGTCAAGGTCTTCGACGCCCACAACGACTCGCGGTTGGACATCCTCATCGTCGATATGCACTCCGATATGTGGATGGGCCTGGACCTCAGTCACGGATCACTGAAACTGGCCACCGATTCGGCGCAAAAGAAGTTCCGTTCCATCTTCGGGCCGATGAAGGAGCAGGACAACAAGCTGATCAAGACCGAGGAACGCTGGGCCGATACGCTGGCCTTCAGTCGCGGAGAGGTGTTATTCGGGAACACGTTTTACCGGTCAACCGAAACGGGGAAGTTTGAAGAACTCTCCGAACAGGTCGGACTGGAGACACTCTGGCCCTGGGGCATCTCCGTGGGCGACTTCGATAACGATGGTCACCAGGACATCTTCCTGGCCTCGGGGATGGGATTCCCGTTTTTTTACTGGCCCAATCACCTGATGCTCAACAACGGCGACGGAACCTTCTCTGATCACGCCGAGGACCGGGGAATCGAGCCGCCCGTCCAAGGGCACTATCACGACAAGAAAATCCAGGACCGGGAATCGGTTCGAAGTTCCCGCTGTGCAGCCACCGCCGACTTTGACGGTGACGGTCGCCTGGAGATCATCACCAATAACTTCAACGACATCCCCTATTACTTCAAGAACGAATTCAACTCCAACCACAACTACCTGGCCCTGCGGTTGCAGGGAACCCGCAGCAACCGCGATGCCATCGGTGCCCGTGTCACAGCCACGATCGGCAAGGAGACCATGCTGCGAATGGTGCAATCCGCCGGTGGTTACCTCTCGCAATCCTCACGGACTATCCACTTCGGTCTTGGGCAACGAGAGGCTGTGGATCGCATCGAAATCCAGTGGCCCAGCGGGATCCGGCAGGTGATCGAGAACCCTACGCTCAACCAGCTTCACGACGTGGTTGAACCGGAAAAAGCGGACCAGTGACTCGGTTCAGGGCAAGCGAAGAGGAAACGCCATGAACGGCACGGTCCGCCGTGAACGGGGCAGCCGCTTGCTCGCGGCCATCAGCGTGCTGACTCTTGTCGCATGCGGCTTCGTACTCTGGAAAGTCACTCCCGAATCCCGCGTCCACACCAGCCTGGTGCTCAAGAAGCAACCCATGCAACTCCTCAACGGAGTCTACATGCTCGGGTCGCTCTCGCCATCGGTCGCCTACGTCATCGACACCTCCGAAGGTCTGATCCTGATCGACTCGGGGCTCGAATCCGATTGCACCGCCCTTCTGCAACAGGTCAAGTACCTCCAGCTCGATCCGGCCCGAATCAAGAAGGTGCTGCTCACACATGCTCATGGCGATCATGTGCTGGGCGCGATGTACCTGGCCCGCCTGACCGGGGCCGAACTCTATGCCGGCAAGGGTGATGTCGATGTCCTGCGACTCGGAGGACCACGAGCGGCTCTTTTTTCAACCTACGACATGCCCGATGTCGACACCCACTCGACCGAAATCAACGTGCCGCTCGTCGGCGGCGAGACGATCACACTGGGTGACACGCACATCAAGGTGATCGCGACTCCCGGCCACACTCCCGGTAGCCTCTGCTTTCAACTCGAACGAGACAACCAGGTCATCCTCTTCACCGGCGACACCATTTCGACCATCACCGGTGACCTGGGGACCTACGGTGCCTACCTGCCACCAAGGTTTCGCTCCAGCGCCGCCGACTACCTGGCATCGCTTGAAACTCTGCGGGATATGGATTCCCCCGATCTCCTGCTACCGGGACACCCCCAGATCGGCCTCGCCCCGACAAACTCACCCCGGACAAACCGACCCGGAGACGTGATGCCCGAAGAGGACGAGGGGGTCTCGGCCAAGGTGACCCCGCAGCAATGGCACCAGATGCTCGATGTCGGCATTCAAGAAATGCAGCAGCTGGTCAAGCGATTTGCCACCGATGGACGAGATTTTCTCGATGCCAAGCCGATCCGGATCCTCGACGGACTGTTTTACCTCGGCGACTTTTCCGATGCGGCCATCTACGCCGTCAAGGACCGTGGCCGGTTGATCATCTTCGATCCACCCGCTGGAACCGGGTTCCTGGAGTTTCTCGAGAAACAACTGGGTCAACTCGATGAGACACTCCAGGAAGTCTCCGCCGTGGTCGTCACCTCCTGCGACCCCGAATCCTCGGGTGGACTGCTCCGCCTGGTCCAGAAGTACGATCCCCTCGTGTTTCTCCCGCAAGACGGTCTCCCGGTACTTCGCGATCAACTTCCCGACAACACGCGGATCGTGGTCTCGGAAACCTTCAACGAAGGAACCGAATGGCCATTTGATACGATTCCCGTGTCCGGTCTCGGCGTGGCACCGATCGCCTACATGCTCAAACAGAACGGCAAACAGGTACTGATCTCGGGCCGAATCCCCACCAGGCTCGACAACCGCAACCAGAGGCAGGAATTCCTGCGTGACGTGCGAGCCTCACGGGGCGGGACTGCGGCTTACCTCGATTCGATCGACCTGCTGGAACAACTCCAGCCCGATATCTGGCTACCGAATCGACCGGTCAACGGCCAGAACGCCAACCTCTACGACGACCAGTGGCGGAAGGTGATCGAGCGAAATCGAAACGCGATCCAGGGTGGTTCAGGTCGCTAGTGTTGTGATCCCAGGGTTTCCACCCTGGGCTGGTCGGGGCGAGGACGCCCGGGTGACCCGGGACCACATAACCGCGAAGCGGTTCCATCCCAAAGCCCAGTGTTGCACGCCGTCAGGCGGGCTACGCTGGGTTCGCTACGCCCACACACGTTTGTGAACCCCAACGAGGTTCCACATCAAGACACCTCGACGTGTGTAACCCCTTCGGAGTTTTGTGGTGGCAGGGTGTGGAATCACAACGCCACACCCGCACCCCGCTAGCTTGCGGCTTCGACGTACCACCCCAGCAGGACCCGAAACGGCGGGTCGAACCGCTCGGGGCAATTCTCCAACTCCCGGTGCCACTCCTCCACCGTCGCCCACTGCAGGTCGGCCACCTCCGTGGGATCCGGAACCGGCTCCTCGTCGCAGACCGCGCGAAACAGCGAGGTGTGCTCGTTGGACGTCTCGGGGCCGGCCGGGAACTTGACCAGGAACTCCACGTCGGCCACCAACCCGATCTCCTCCTTCAACTCGCGAACCGCCGCGACCTCGTAGGTCTCACCCGAATCA
>Ga0310125_10000306_pt1 | contig 22468 bp, 28 predicted proteins | sample CB11b_Tmax_Bot8__FD_203508 | JGI IMG/M metagenome (GOLD analysis project Ga0310125, IMG submission 203508) | Marine microbial communities from Western Arctic Ocean, Canada - CB11b_Tmax_Bot8 | ecosystem: Environmental > Aquatic > Marine > Oceanic | place: Canada: Western Arctic Ocean | collected... | reverse complement strand
GTTCACACTTGGCTCTTTCTGTTCAAAATCGGGGTATTTATCCCAATGGGCATCCCGATGAGCGAGGATCGATTTCAACACCTGCACTTGACGCTGAGAATTGAGTCGATGCCCGGCACCAAAATATACATGCCGGGAAAAGAGTTCCTGATACAATAAGGGAACTCAAGACCCGTTGTATGATCGAACGGCGCGATAGGAGTCGCCGAAACTACTGGAATGGAGGCTTTTCATGAATGCATTCAGGAAGATCACGCGAATTACCGCTGTAGCGGCCTGCATGGGCCTGGCCGGACCGGCTATGGCCGGACCCGGAGAGGATGGCGAACGAGGCCGTCGGGGCAAGGGGATGATGGAAAAAGCGGATACAGACGGAGACGGCCAGCTCACTGAAGAGGAATTCAGCGCGGCGGCCGAGGAGCGCTATGCACACATGTTCGAGCGCTTGGACGGCGACCAGGACGGGTCCATCACAGAGGCCGAAATTCAGTCCGCGCGCGAAAATCGTAAAGATCGCCCGGAAGGCCGCCGAGGCGGGGGAAAAGGCCGCGGCCCGGCCGATTTCAGTGAATTGGATGAGGATAGCGATGGCCTGGTTTCGGAACAGGAATTCGCCGATTTCCACCTGGCCCGCGTGAAGGATTGGTTTGCCCGGATGGACCAGGATGGCGACGGCGTACTCGCCGATGATGAACTCCGACCTCCCCGCCGCGGCAGGGGCGGAGACGGCGAAGAAGGCCGCCGCCCGAGAGGCGCCCGCGGCCCCAGAGGCGACCGGAGCCCCCCACCCGACGCCTAACTCCAACACCCGGTTTCTGAATAACGCTTGAGTTCACGATCGTGAACTCAAGCGTTATGTTTCTTGGGGCCGGATTGCGTCTTGAGGGAGGGTTGGGCCGCGCTAAATCCGGCCTTAGTCGTTCATTTACCCTCCCTTCGATGGCCATTGAAAAGGCGTTAAGTGCCAAAAATAGAGCTGTTTTAGGCCACTTTTCATTAACATGAATAAAAGCTCACATTTCTGCCCCGGGACTGCTGACAACGTGAGCAATTGCTCATATTCTATCCTCAATAAGGTGGCCAATGCCAACGTGCCACCGGCAAACAAATCGAGGATGACAACCCTAGGAGTGAAGAAAATGGAAGATCTCAGAAAACATGCCGGCGCCATCGTGAATGAGGTACTCACCACCGAAAAACAGGCCGTCTGCGTGGCGGGGGACCGATTTAAGCACGTGGTCTCATCGCCCGCGGGCAAAATCTATCCTGAGGGGGTAAGTGCCTGCAGGGATGTGGCCCACCACAATCTCGAAGCGCACAAAAAACTTAGCGACTCGATCCTGAGCCGAGTCACTACGATCGCAGGTGTCCCCTGTCAAGCACGCCAAGTGTCAGACAAAGTGCAGAAGTTGAGCGGTGAACTGGTCGACGCACAGAGCGACCTGGTGAACGGCGTATGCGATGTACTGTTGAAGCTCGATCCGGCAAAAACGATGAAATCCGTCGTCGCCCGGACCCGTTCCCTGGAAAAGGGGATCCGCACTTCATTCAAGGGAAAGAAGCCCGCCGCGAAGAAACGGACAACGACCAAGCGCCCGTCGTCGAAGCGGAAGACACAGACGAAGACAAAGGCGCCCACACAATCAGCGGCGTGAGGAAGAGGAGAAGAACGGAAGAGAAGCCGGAACGAGATTCACGTTGGATCAATGACGGCTGTGTTCGGTTTCTGCCTGTGCTCCAATCAACTATCCTGCACAGACCCCTGCCTCAACTTCCGACGGCTCCGGGGCCCGCACGACGGTTTCGGCGATGGGCGAGACCAAGGGGAGCGTGAACCAGAAGGTGCTGCCCTCTGAGACGATACTGTCCACGCCAATCTTGCCGCCGTGGGCCTCGATCGCCAGCTTGCAGAAGGTGAGCCCTAACCCTGTGGAACCCTGCCGGTAGTGGCCCTCAATATCCACCTGGCCGAACTTATCGAATATCGTTTCGCGGTACTGCTCGGGAATGCCCGGGCCTTCATCCGAGACGCTGAGGCGCAGGAACTCCCCCTCCACGCAGACATTGATGGAGACCTTACCCTCCGGCGGACTGTACTTGGTGGCGTTCATGAGCAGGTTCAGCAAGACGCGCTGAACGATATCCCGGTCAAAGGGAACGGAACGCGCGCACTCGTTGGTCTCTTTCGTGACTTCGAATTTACTCCGCATGGACTTCAGGAACTGGACGGACTCATTAATCGATTCACTGATGTCGTGGGGCTTTAACCGTAGAGGAAGTGCGCCCGCCTCCAGTTTGCTGAGGTCCAGCATCGAATGCACCATGATCTCGAGCTGACGGCTGTAGGCCAACAGGGTGTCCACCGACTCCAACTCGTCGTTATCCAGCTTCTCTATGATCATTTCCTTAAGGAGGTCCAGTTGAAGGATCAGGACTTGCAACGGCGCCTTCATGTCGTGGCAAACCATGTGGATCAAGCTGTCCCGATGGATTTCCAGTTCGCGTAACCGCGTGTAGCTCGCTTCCAGTTTCTCCAGCGCTTCCTCTTTTTCTTCGTCGCGCCGGCGGTCGCCTAGTATTTCAGAAAGCGGCAGGCCCGTCAGGTCGGCCGCCTCGTAGCCGAACACCGGTTCAGCGGCATCGTTGCACACTTCGATCTTTCCATCAGCGTTGACCACCATGAGAACTTCCTGGCCGGTGCTGAGAAAAATCTCTTCCAGCATGAAACCGCGGCGCATGATCTTGCGCCATCGCTGGTAGGCGATCCAGAGCAGGCCGATCAGCCAGATAAAGAGGGCGTTGGCGATTTGAGCGGCGACTTCAGGATCAATGACCTGTTGGACGCCGTCCACGAGCTGGACGCTCATGTGATAGGTGACCACTAAAACGAGAATGGCGATTGTGACCCAGAGATCCATAATTGATACCTGCTAATCCCGAATGTTTCCCCGGCGGGTCGGACCACTCTGATCCCACGCACCGAAGCTTGCTCTCGGCACGCTCGTAGAGCAGGAGCCGGGCCATTCATGAATCGGATGAGGGAAACCAGCCCGTCGTGGATGCCGGGGCCTTCATCGGGGATCAAGTTCTCGGCGGCGGGGAGTCGATTGGAGATTGGTCAATCGGTAAGATTTGCCTAAAGAGGGTGCAAAACGCCTTCAAACTTGAGAATTTGAGGCCGGGAGGCCCTGACAGCAGGATCGTGAGCCCGCGGGTTCACGTATCGCGCAAGGCCCTGCGCAGGATTTTCCCCACATTGGACTTGGGCAGGCTTTCGCGAAATTCGACTACTTTGGGAACCTTGTAGGCGGAAAGATTCTCCCGGCAGTGGGCAAGGACGTCCGCTTCGGTGAGGCTCGGGTCTTTCCGCACTACGAAGAGCTTCACTATTTCGCCCGACTTTTCATGGGGAATTCCAATGGCGGCCGCTTCCAGGATGCCCCCTTGGGACATGGCCACGGATTCAACTTCGTTGGGATAGACGTTGAACCCGGAGACGAGGATCATGTCCTTCTTGCGGTCCTCGATGTAGATGTACCCGCGTTCGTCCATACGTCCCACATCGCCGGTGCGCAACCATTCGCCGTCAATCATCACTTTTTCTGTCTCATCCGACTGGTTCCAATACCCCCGCATGACCTGGGGACCGCGAATGCAGATCTCGCCGGCTTCTTTGATGGGCAGCGGAATTCCTTCGTCGTTCCGGATGGTCACGTCGGTAGAAGGCAGGGGCACGCCGATAGAGCCGTTGTAGCGGGTATTGGTCATCGGATTCATACATGCGGCGGGCGATGTCTCGGTCAAGCCGTACGCTTCGATTAACGGTTTTCCAGTGACTTCCCGCCACTTTTCCGCCACGGAACGCTGGACCGCCATTCCGCCGCCCAGCGTGACCCCCAGGTGGCTGAAGTCACATTCTGAGAATCCCGGCGTATTGAGGAGGGAATTGAACAATGTGTTGACCCCGGTGATTCCGGTAAACTTGATCTTCTTCAAGGTGGCGACGAACCGGTCGCAATCCCGGGGGTTGGTAATGAGGATATTCTCGGCCCCCAGGTGCGAATACGTCAGGCAATTGGCGAGCAGGGCAAAAATGTGGTAAAGCGGCAGCGCGGTGATTAGCACCTCCTGGCCTTCATGAGTCACCGGTCTGAGCCAGGCAGCGGCCTGCAAGAGGTTGGAGACCATGTTCCCGTGCGTCAGGACAGCCCCCTTGGATACACCGGTGGTCCCTCCCGTGTACTGTAGAAAGGCGATGTCGTCAAAGGTGAGGGCCTCCTCCGGCATCGGCTGCCGGGCTCCTTCGGCCAGGCATTCACGAAAGCGCCGGGCGCCGGGCACGTCGTAATCAGGGATCAGTTTCTTCACCCGTTTCAGCACGAAATGGGTCAGGGCGGACTTGGGAAAGGGAAACATGTCGCCGATGCCGGTGAGGATTACATGTTCGATCGGGACGCGGTCGAGCACCTGCTGAAGCGTATGGGCGAAGTTCTCCACCACGACAATCGCCTTGGCCCCACTGTCGGAGAGCTGGTGTTCCAGCTCTCGAGGCGTATACATCGGGTTGACGTTAACGATCACAATGCCGCTGCGCATCGCGCCAAACACGCAGATGGGGTACTGCAGGACGTTGGGCATCATGAGGGCGAGGCGGTCGCCGCGCTCCAGCCCGGCCACGTTACGGAGGTAGGAGCCGAACTGCTCGCCGAGCCTTTCCAATTCCGCGTAGGTCAGGCTGACGCCCATATTGGTGAAGGCCCGCCGGTCCGCGAACTTGCGGCAGCATTCTTCGATGACGCACTTCAGGGAGGCGTGAGTCGAGAAATCGACCTCGGCGGGGACGCCTTTCGGATATTCCTGTAACCAGATTCGTTCCACGGCAGCTCCAGGCGGAACCAGACGAAGGGGCGGCAGCACCGGTCGAGATGACTTTGCCAGAGGAACCACCGGCCAGTCAAGGGGTGAGATCCGCTTTCCCTGTTACTCGAGCCCCCGGATCGCGCGATCGGCCTCCCGGTCCGCGGTGCGGCGCTTGAGGTCTTCACGCTTATCGTGTTGGTGCTTGCCCCGGGCCAGCCCGAGTTCGAGTTTGACCTTACCACGCTTCAAATAGAGTCGCAGGGGCACCAGCGTGAGCCCCTTTTCCGCCACATGGCTACCCAGTCGGGTTATCTCCGCGCGGTGGAGGAGGAGGCGTTTGGGGCGAAGGGGGTCGTGGTTGAATTGGTTCCCGTGCGTATAGGGTTCGATACGAAGGTTCTGGGCGAAAACCTGGCGGCCCTCCACGGAGGCAAAGCTTTCGTTGAGACTGACCTTCCCGTCGCGGACCGATTTGACCTCGGTGCCCCGCAACTCGATCCCGGTTTCCAGGCTTTCGAGGATCTCGTAGTCCCGCCGGACCCTGCGGTTGGTGGCCAGGTTCCGGGGGGGTGAGGAGGATGGAGAAGAGGCCGCCATGGCCGGCGCGACCTCAGAGCTGGATCAGGTTGTCTCCCTCGGATTGCGTGGTGGGAGTGAAGGTCAATTCTGCGGTCAATTTTCCTTCGGCCACTTCCGCAAGGGCCAGGTCCATATTGGACATTCCCCGGTCGGGTTTCACCATGGGCCGCTGCCCTGCGTTCAGCTGCCGGACCCTACGGCTAATGACGTTGATCAGCATCGGCACGTTATTGATACGCTCTTTGGCTTGTTGCAGTAGCATCGTATTCAAGACTCCTGGCCTCCTGGGGGATGGAATGGAAAAATAAACGGGGCACCCTATGTGCCCCGTTTATTTTTGTCAAGTTCCTGTCAGGTTGCGGGCGGGGATCAATACCCCATATCACCCATGCCGCCTCCCGGCGGGCCGCCTGGAGGGCCGCCTTTGCCCTCTTTTTCAGGGATTTCGGTCACCATGCACTCCGTGGTAAGGAGCAGCGAGGCGATGCTGGCCGCGTTTTGCAGGGCGTACCGGGTCACCTTGGTCGGGTCGATGATCCCACTTTTGACCATATCGACGTAGGTGTCGGTCGCTACGTCGTAGCCGATGTTGCCCTTCTGCTTTTTGACTTCCTGGACCACAATGGATCCTTCGCCGCCGGCGTTGCTCACCAACTGGCGCAGAGGCGACTCGCAGGCTATGCGGACGATTTCAACGCCGATTTTTTCGTCCTCGGTCACCTTGACGTTGTCGAGGGAGGACTGGCAGCGAATCAGGGCCACGCCGCCGCCGGGTACGATACCTTCTTCGACCGCAGCACGAGTGGCATGCAGGGCATCTTCCACCCGGGCCTTCTTCTCTTTCATTTCCGTCTCGGTGGCAGCGCCAACGTTGATCACCGCCACACCGCCGGCCAGCTTGGCCAGGCGTTCCTGCAGCTTCTCGCGATCATAGTCAGAGGTGGTTTCGTCGATCTGGCGGCGGATCTGATCGATCCGGCCACGGATGTCGGCCGTCTTCCCGCCGCCTTCTACAATCGTGGTGTCGTCCTTGGTGATCACGACCCGCTTGGCCGAGCCCAGGTCGGCTACGTCCACGTTCTCCAGCTTGATGCCGAGGTCTTCGGTGATGAACTTGCCGGCGGTGAGGACGGCAATGTCCTCAAGCATGGCCTTGCGGCGGTCGCCGAAGCCGGGCGCCTTGACGGCGCAAGCCGAGAGGGTGCCGCGCAGGCGGTTGACCACCAGGGTGGCCAGCGCTTCGCCTTCTACGTCCTCCGAGATGATCAGCAACGGACGGCTCGATTTGGCCACGCTCTGAAGCAAGTTCAGGAGATCCTGCAGGTTCGAGATCTTCTTCTCGAAGAGCAGGATGTAGGGGTTCTCCATGATGCACTCCATGCTGTCACTGTCGGTGACGAAGTACGGGGAGAGGTACCCTTTGTCGAACTGCATCCCTTCAACCACCTCGAGCGTAGTCTCGATCCCCTTGGCTTCTTCCACCGTGATGGTGCCGTCTTTCCCGACCTTCTCCATGGCGTCGGCAATAATGTCGCCGATGGCCTGGTCACCATTGGCGGAAATAGACGCCACCTGGGAGATCTCGTCGCGGTTCTTGATGCCCTTGCTCATTTTTGCTAGCGCGCCTATGGCCGCCGCAACCGCTGCTTCGATTCCGCGCTTGAGGTCCATGGGATTGGCTCCCGCGGTGACGTTCTTCAGGCCGCGGCGGTAAATCGCCTCGGTCAGGACCGTCGCGGTCGTGGTGCCGTCGCCGGCCACGTCGCTGGTCTTGCTGGCCACTTCGCGCACCATCTGGGCACCCATGTTCTCGAAGGGGTCTTCCAGTGTGATCTCCTTGGCCACCGTTACCCCGTCCTTGGTCACCGTGGGGGAGCCGAACTTCTTATCCAGCACCACGTTGCGGCCGCGGGGACCGAGCGTGATCTTGACTGCGCTGCTGAGCTTCTCGACACCCCGCAGGATCTGCTGACGGGCATCCGTATTGAATTTTAACTGTTTTGCTGACATTGACTCTTACTCCTATTGTTCCGTTGTAGGGACTCCCGGGCCGGATCAGTTGATCACGCCGAGGATGTCGTCCTCCCGCATGATCTGGTACTCTATCTCTTCGATCTTGACTACTGTACCGCCGTATTGCGGCATCAGGATGCGGTCGCCCTTCTTCACATTCCAGTCGACCTTCTTGCCGTCGTCATCGAGCTTCCCGGTCCCCAGCGCAATGACCTTCCCCTCCTGGGGCTTTTCCTTGGCCGTGTCGGGAATGATGATGCCGCCCTTGACCTGCTTCTCTTCCTTGACGGCCTCCACCAGGACGCGGCTGCCGAGTGGCTGAATTTTCACTTTACTCTTCATATCTTCTCTTCTCCTTACTGGTTGGTGTCTTGGGATGACCCCTGAACAACAGGTGTTGACCTGGCGCCCGATTGCGCCGGGTCTAATCAGTATCCCAAATCGCTCTGCTTACTTTTTCTCCTCGTCGACCATTTCAAAGTCGGCGTCGATCACGTCTTCGTTGCCCGCCCCGGTTTCCGCCGGCGAGGGTTCCGCGCCGTCCGCCGCTGCATCGGCGCTGGGGGCTTCGGAAGGCTCCGCCGCTCCCTGGGCCTGCGCCTGCGCATACATTTCCTGCGCAATCGGCTGCATCACCTGGTTCAGCGACTCCATTTCGTTTTTCATGCGCTCCACATCGTCCGATTGTATGGCTTCGCGCAGCGCGTCGACGGCCGACTGCACCGGGGCCTTCTTGTCCTCGGGAATTTTGTCCCCGCTCTCCTTCAACATCTTTTCGGTGGCGAATGCCAGCGTGTCGGCCTTGTTCTTCGTCTCCGCCGCATCCCGGCGCTCCTGGTCGTCCGCGGCATGCTGCTCGGCATCCTTGACCATCTGATCAATCTCCGCCTCCGAGAGCCCGCTGGAGGCGGTAATGGTGATCTTCTGCTGCTTGCCGGTGCCGAGATCCTTGGCGCTGACATTGAGGATCCCGTTGGCATCGAGGTCAAAGGTCACTTCGATCTGCGGCATCCCGCGCGGCGCGGGGGGAATCCCGTCCAGGTGAAAGCGTCCGATGGTCTTGTTGTCGCCGGCCATCTTGCGTTCGCCCTGCAGCACGTGCACGTCCACTTGCGGCTGACTGTCCACAGCCGTACTGAAAATCTCGCTCTTGCGTGACGGAATGGTGGTGTTGCGATCAATCAACGCGGTGAAAATTCCTCCCAGGGTCTCGATTCCCAAGGTCAGCGGCGTCACGTCCAGGAGCAGGACGTCCTTGACGTCGCCCTTCAATACGCCCCCCTGGATGGCGGCGCCCACCGCGACTACTTCGTCCGGGTTCACCCCCTTGTGGGGTTCCTTGCCCACCAGGTTCTGCACCGCCTCCTGGACCCGGGGCATCCGGGTGGACCCCCCCACCAGGATCAACTCGTCGATCTCGCGGCTGCTCAGCCCGGCATCGGTCAGAGCCGCCTTTACCGGACCCAACGAACGCTCCACCAGCCCGTCCACCAGTTGCTCCAGTTTCGCGCGCGACAACGTCACGTTTAGATGCTTGGGGCCCGAGGCGTCCGCGGTCACAAAGGGAAGGTTGATATTGGTGGACTGCGCAGAGGAAAGCTCACACTTTGCCTTTTCCGCCGCTTCCTTCAGCCGCTGCAGCGCCATGGGATCCTTTGACAGATCGATCCCCTGCTCCTTCTTGAAATCTTCTACCAGCCACTGAATGACCTGCTGGTCGAAATCGTCGCCGCCAAGATGCGTATCGCCGTTGGTGGCCTTCACCTCGAAGACCCCGTCGCCGATCTCCAGTACCGAGATGTCGAAGGTGCCGCCGCCCAAGTCGTAGACGGCAATCTTTTCGTCGTGCTTCTTGTCCAGGCCGTAGGCCAGCGAGGCCGCGGTCGGCTCGTTCACGATTCGCAGGATTTCGAGGCCGGCAATCCGGCCCGCGTCCTTCGTGGCCTGCCGCTGGGAGTCTTTGAAATAGGCCGGGCAGGTGACGACTGCCTGGGTGATGGACTCTCCCAGGTAGGCCTCGGCATCGGCCCGCATCTTCTGCAGGATCATGGCCGAGATCTCCGGCGGACTATAGACCTTGTCGTTCACCTTTACATGGGCATCCCCGTTCGCCGCCTTTACCACCTCATAGGGCACCAACTCGATCTCATGGGCCACTTCTTCATACTTGCGGCCCATGAAACGTTTGATGGAAAAAATCGTATTCTCGGAGTTGGTCACCGCTTGCCGTTTGGCCGCCTGGCCCACCAGCCGCTCTCCGCCCTTGGGAAAGGCCACCACAGAGGGCGTCGTACGCCCCCCCTCCGCGTTCGGAATCACCACCGGCTCCCCGCCTTCCATGACGGCCATGCAGGAGTTGGTCGTTCCCAAATCTATACCCAGAACTTTAGACATACTTCACCTCGCGATGAGCTCCTGTCAGACGCCTCGTCCCACTTGAAGCTGTTGAGTGCCAATAAGATTAGCACCCTATGTGCCAAAGTCAATTCAACCTCGCTCGAATCTGGTATTCAAAGCACTAACTAACAGCATGTTACACAAAGTTTAGAATTATTTTGGTTCTATGAAAACCAGCCGGCAATGCGCCACAATGGCGCATTTATCCACCCGTAACTGCCCAGTGTGACGCAAATGTCACACCTGCCCCTCTTTCCATTATATGACATATATGAATACGATCGTACACGATTTAGTAATATAATCCGACGGGCGGAGAGGGGAGGCTTTGGAGGGGGAAACGCGCGCTCGGCTGCTGCGCTCGGCCAGGGGAGGAGAAGCTGAGCTCCGATACGATTGTGGCCGAATTCGTCCTGCAAAAAAGCTAAAAGAGCTCGGATTGCGATGAATCGGGTTGGATGCCGAAACGTTGGTAGCTCAATTCGGTGGCCACCCGCCCCTGCGGGGTTCGCTTCAGGTAGCCTTCCTGAATCAGGTAGGGCTCGTAGACCTCTTCGATCGTCCCGCCCTCCTCCCCCACCGCCACTGCGATGGAGCTGATCCCTACCGGCCCGCCGGAAAACTTCCGGATGATGGTCTCCAGGATCCGTTTGTCCATTTCATCCAACCCATGCTCGTCGATGTCGAGCATGGCCAGGGCCTTGTCGGCGATGTCGCCGGTGATTCGGTTATCCGATTTCACCTGCGCGTAATCCCGTACCCAGCGCAGCAGGTTGTTGGCGATGCGCGGTGTGCCTCGTGCCCGGAGTCCGATCTCGCGCGCGCCATCTTCGTCGACCTCGATGTTGATGATGCGGGCCGAGCGCACGATGATTTTTTGCAGGGATTCCGGCAGATAATAATCCAACCGTGCGGTCATGCCGAAACGGGACCGGAAAGGGGCAGAGAGTAACCCGGTGCGGGTGGTGGCCCCGACCAGGGTGAAGCGGGGAAGGTCGAGCCGGATGGACCGCGCATTGGCGCCCTGGTCGATGATGATATCGATGACGTAGTCCTCCATGGCCGAATAGAGGTATTCCTCCACCGACTTCTGCATGCGGTGGATCTCGTCGATAAACAGGACGTCGCCCCGCTCCAGGTTAGTGAGAAGTCCGGCCAGGTCCGCCGGCTTGTCGATGACCGGACCGGAGGTCGACTTGATGTTCACCTCCATGCTTTCGGCCAGAATATAGGCCAGGGTCGTCTTGCCCAGCCCGGGCGGGCCGGCCAGCAACACGTGATCCAGGACGTCCCCCCGTTCGCGGGCCGCCTGGACAAAGAGCTCCAGCCGTTCACGCACCTTTTCCTGCCCCACGAAGTCGTTGAACCGCCCCGGCCGCAGCGAGACATCGAAGGCGCTTTCGGCCTGGTTGAGGGTGTCCGTGACGAATCGGTCGGTCATGGGATCGAGGGGGAAAGGACGGAAAGGACGGGGTGGATGATGGGGTTCACCTTATTTGACCAGGGCCATGCGGACGAGGGACTCCACACTTTCTTCGACGCCGGCCTTGGCTACGGCGCTGCCGGCGAGTTTGACGGCATCGGCCTGGTTATAGCCCAGGGCGACCAGGGCCAGGATGGTATCCCGCAACCGCTCGTCGACCGGACCGCCGGATCCCGGGGCGGCGCTGGCCTCGAGGAGATCGGCATCCGTCAGTTTGTGCCGAAGCTCGATGACGATTCGTTCTGCCATTTTCTTGCCAACGCCGGAGATGGAACTGAGCCGTTTCACATCGTTTTCTGCCACTGCCAGCTTGATTTCCCGGGAACTAAGCCCGCTGAGGGCGCTCAAGGCGATCTTCGGCCCGATCCCGTTGACACCCAGAAGCCACTCGAACATATCCCGCTCCGCGTCCTGCATAAACCCGTAGAGGCACCGGATTCCTTCCCGTATATAATCGTAGATCAGAATCCGGACGTCGGCGGCCAGCTTGGGGAGACGATCATACGTGGCGAGGGGAATAAAGACCTCGTAGCCCACGCCTCCGACATCGATCACGATGCGGGTGGGCTGTTTCTCGGCGAGGCGGCCGCTGAGATAGGTGATCATGCCGGAGAACCGTAGCAAGGAGAGCGGGCCCCGGCAATGGGGAGGATGGCTGTAAGCCGCGGATTCCTACAGGTGGGATTCAATCCATTCGCGATAGTCGCGTTCCCGCCTCGAACCCACCAGGGTCTCCTTCTTCGCGCCGTCTTTGAACAGCACTAAGGCAGGAATTCCCTCGATTTTGAACCGCGCGGCGAGTTTCTGGTTGTCGTCGACGTTCACCTTACAGATCTTGACCCGTCCGTCGTACTCGCCTGCCAGCTTGTTCAGGATGGGCGCGATCGCCTTGCAAGGGCCGCACCAGGGCGCCCAAAAGTCGACCACCACGACCCCCTTCGCCTGCTCGACTTCTTGAGCAAAGGAGTCTGCAGTAACGTGCACCGGCTGGGGGTTCCCCGGAGAGGCGGCGTCTGGTGCAGCCTTCGTACCGGCATCGCCGGCTCTGCCGCTGCATCCTGCGGCGGCAACCAGGGCTGAGAGCATTCCGGCGGCCCACCACGGACGGATCCGGGATTTGAGGTTCATGGTTTTCTTTACGAGCATGATCATCGGGGTGGACCCCTCCGCGATTACATGCAGGCCGAAACCGGAGATCATGTTTTGGCGCCGGTCAGTTCCTGCACGGCGGCAAGCATCTCATCGGGATAGAACGGTTTGTGAAACAGTCTTTTGACGTTTCCGAACTGCTTCAACTCTTCTTCCTCGAAGTCAGGAAAGGCGGCCATCACGATGACCGGGACGTCGATATTCTCCGCCGTCATCAGCATGAGGAGCTCGGCGCCGTTGATCCCCGGCATTCTCATGTCCAGGAGCATTCCGAGGCATTCCGGATCCTTGAGGTGCTTGTAGGCCTCCTCGCCGTTATTCGCCACCTGCACGGTGTAGCCCCCATCTTCGAGCAACTTCCGCAATAGCTTTGCGAGGACCTTATCGTCATCGACTACAAGGATCATGATCGACCTCCGGGCAAAGGGGGAATGAGAGCGGCTTTACGCCGGTTTCGGCGCGCTTGACTTCGCCTTTTCCTTTAGCCGCTTTTTGCGTCTCTTAAGCGCTCGACGCTTAACTCTAGCTCTTAACTGTTGACCCATCGGACGAGATTATCGCAAAACGGTTACCCCGCGTCAAGGGGCATTCTCGGCAGGCGGAATCAAGTCAATCGGAATCGGGTTGGGGTGACGATTTCGGCCGCATGGCGGACGACGGCCCGAGCCCGCGGAGCGACCATATCCATGGTGCGAACAGTGCGGATGTGGAGGCGGCAAGCCGGGGGCGTCGCTCCCCCGTTCCCGGCCTTTCCGGGGTCTTTCGCCGGCAAATCGTCCAGGAGGACCTGGGAAGAACCGCCCGGGGGGAGTTCAATATCGAGCCTGCGCTCGTAGGCCTCGACCGTGGCCCGGCAAAGAGTGACATTGTGATTTCCGCGATTGGTGACCTTCACCCGCAATGGGCCGGGCGTGTCACCGCCGCCGGACCCGGGTTCGACCTCGAAATCAAGATGGTGGTTGATCTGGAGTTGCTCGGGCTGGGACAGGTCGAACTGGAACTCTTCCTCGACCAGGATATCGAGGAGGGAGATGAATTCCTCGGTGTACTCCTTGAGAATACCGCAGAAATCGCGCACGGCACTGTCGTGGGCCAATTCCAGCACCACTTTCCGCCCGATATACTTCTCCAGGATCGGTTCATAGGCCGCCGCCGTGCCGGTCAGCAATTGGGTGGCGGTGTCGGTGAGCCGGGCATCCTGGGTCTGGATAAGCATGGAGCCGGTAGTTTTCTTGGCCTGCCCGATGAAGACGCCGAGAGCCTGCGCCACCGCATCCCGCATCAGGTTGAAAACGTTGGCCGCCCTGCGCCGGGTCCGGCGAATCACATTCGGCCGGTAGGTGCGCCGGATCTCTTTCTTCCGGCGGCCCTGATTCTTTTCCGAGAGTTCGTCGTGGAAGCGCTTGAAGGCATAGAGGTCCTTGAAGTTTGGTTTATAGAGGATGTAACTCGTTTCGTGGTGTCCACCCGTGGAGGGATGGGGCGTGGGATAGGCCAGTTCGACGGCGTTGTGAAAAACGCCCAGGGTACCCCATGCCTGTTTTCCCCCCGGCCATTCCAGGATGACGAAATAGCCTTCCAGCCACTGAAGGCACTTATCCCGGCGGCGGTACCGGAGGACCATCCCCACCAGGGCGGCGAAGAAGATCATCAGGACGGTGAGTATAAGTACCTTGTCGGCCATGGAGTGCCCTAGAGATAGCAGATCTCCCGGCCCGGAATCAACACATCGATTGCCCCCGCGCTTATGCCGGCGGAGTGTGGGTCACTGCTGGGTGACCAGGACGATGCCTTCGGCCTCTCCCTGGTCGGTCACCGTGATGACATTGTTCCCGACCATCCCATTGCTTTCGTAGACGGCGCTGAGACCGCCGGTGCCGATGATGGACCCCAGCGACGGGTCGCTCACCCGCCAGGCCAGCGGGAGCACGAGCGGGGCGTTGGTATCCACCATGGCGGTGAAGGGCACCGCCTCCTGCTCCGTAAGCACTGCCGAACTTGGTTCTACGAAGATCGTCCTGCCCCCGCCGGTACTTTCACACCCGGCCGCCAGTATGAAAAGGGCCATGCCCCCGGCGGCGAATCCCACCCACTTTACCGTTCTGTTCCTGTTCATGTTCCGTCTCCTTCGCCTTCGCCTTCGTTTACTGTTCCTGCCAATTTAAAACCACGAGCAGGTCATTCGTATCGACCATGGAGACCGAGGGCACGAACTCGAGCGACAATTCCACGGTCCGCTTCCAGGCGGCCGCCGTGCCGATGGAGCGCACATCAAACATGAGTCCACTCTTCGATACACTGACATCATAGGGTAGATTCCCCAGGGTGCCGCTGAGCGGGGTGGGACTCAGCCGGTATGCCACGTCCCGGTCCAGGCGGCAGACCGCCTGGTGAATTCCCCCTTCCGCGGTCCAGAACGCCTGCGTACTCTGGATCCGGCGCGCCGCTTCGATCCCGTTGTGCTGTACTTGAGACAGCAAACCCAGCCCCAGGGTGCTGAAAACCAGAACGGAGACGAGTACGATCACCAGGACGCCGCCGGAGGCGGGTCCAAGGTCCAAGGTCGAAGGTCAAGGGAGGAACGATTCTCTCGCTGGGTCCCCTTCTTTGACCTGCGACCTTCGACTTTCGACTGGCAATAGGTTGCATCACGCGGAGGGTTTTCCCTAATTCCGGAAGGCGACAGCGGTGGTCATCTTGGTGACGGTTTCGGTGTCGACCAGTTGCAGGTCGATGATCGCCCCGGAGGCGGTAATCGAGACCGGCCCGATGGTAACCTGCCCCGGGGCCACCACCACGTTGGCGGCGGCGGCGGCGCGCAGGGACCGGCTCACCAGGTCCATGGCCAGGGTTCCCTCCTGCTGGGTCAGCACGGCGTCCCCGTTGGCCTGCCACGTCTCGAACCCAGCCACCAGCATCACCGCCGCGGTCAGAGCCAATACGGCGGCCGACAACATGGCGATCAGCAACTCGAAGAGGGTGAACCCGGCATGCCGATGTCGATCAGGGCGCATAGGCATAGGTCTCCAGGACCACGCGGCGGGCCGGATCGGCGGCGTGCACCGCGCGCGCCATGATGGCGATGTAATCATAGGAAGAGAGCCCCCCGTCGATATCCAGGTACTGGACGGTGGTGACGATCGAGAAGTCACGGGCATCCATCACAACCATTTCCCCGGGGTCGGTCGCGTTGTGATTCCAGTTGGTGCCCAGCTTGGCCAGGTAGTGGATATTGTAGTCGTCGGTCGGCGGTTTGATGGCGTGGTAGTCGGCCATGCGCAATTCTTCCAGGCGCGTATTCGCCACTTCCAGGGAAAGACGGAGGTCGCCGCCCTGGGCCGTCTCGGAGCGGGCATGGTAGAGATAGCCCGCCGTGCCCACGGCGAGGACGGCGAGAATCAGGGCACCGACCAGCACCTCAACGAGGGTGGTCCCCGCGCGGGGATCCGGAGTGCCCGGCTTATCCTTCGCTGGCGCCGGCCGGTTCATCCTTCTTCTCGTAAGAGGTACAGTTGTTTTCTCTGTCCGGCGCCATCCCGAAGGGTGATGCTGCTTTCCGTTATGGCAATGACAGTGAACTCTTCGATGACATCATTCACCTGCACCACCTTGTTGTTCAAAAACGCCAGAGGGTTCTGCGGATCCCACGCGACTCCGTCGAGGCGCAGTTCGGTCTTCTTCGGGGGCGGCGCACTGGCCACTTCCGGCTCGCGTGCGCGATCCATGCTTGCCCAATCGACGGACGCCGGTCCGGCGGCAAGGCGTTGTTCGATGGAGGAGACCACCGCTTCCACCTGGTCGGTGAGCCGGCGGCATTCCGCCAGTTCGGTATCGAGCGTACGCCCCTGGCGCACCTCTGCCCAAGCCGCGGTGGCCAGATGGAAAAGGACCAAGGCCATGATGACTCGCGTCGCTGTCTTACGATAAAGCCGAGTTTCTTCTTCGCTCATTGCGTTTCTCCGCGTTCTTCACGTTCTGTCAATGCACCGGGCCGGGGGCACGCGACTCAGATTCAGCAACGCGTTCGATAGTGAGGGATTTCATGGTCAACCCGGATTCGTCCGCCACCTCATAGAGAAGGGCATTGAGTTCGTTTTCAGACTGGACCTGGGCGCGGTCCAGCGCCATCAGGGTCGCGTCCAGCTTGTCGGCCTGAAGCAGGCTGCGGTACATGGACGGCAGCACCGTGACATAGGCCTTCCGCCGGGCCAGGCCTTCCTGCGCCGACCGCGAATAGGCGTCGGTGATGCCGTGAACGCCTGCAATGAGCAACAGGGGGGTGAGAAGCAGGAGCCAGTATCGCGAGCGGGAATGATGGAATACACCCTAGTCCATATCATGCCTCCTGCCGTCGAAGCGTGCCGGCAAACTCCATGACCAGCACCTCTTCTCCCTGGATTTGGCGGTGGTGGCTGGCCACCGGCCGGATCTTGCCCAATTCCATGGCGAGGTAAGAGTCACGCCCCCAGGCGGCCACGAATTGCCGCACGTCGATCGTGAGGGGGGAGGCCGCATCGGCGGGCACCGCTACTTCGAATCGCACCATGCCGTTCTCCTTGTCCAGAACGACGCGATGCAGGGTGGCGGTCCGGGGAAGGGCGCCGACAATCCCTGCCATCAACCGGGGGAGATCCATCCGCCGGGAAAGCGTATCCTCCAGCAGGTTCAAGGTCTCGACCCGGCGGGTCGCGCGTTCCCCCAGTTGTTTCGCCGCGGAGAGGATGTCCCCCGTCCCCGGGCATTCTTCGCGAAAGTTCATGTCCAGTCGCGCGATGTCAACGCGATCCTTGTGGGCTGCCACGAGCTTTCGAGTCGACCCGTACACCACCACGACCAATACGCCGGAGGAGAATACCAGGTAGGCCAGCATGAGTCCGAGCGTCATCCTCCTGCGCGCCGGGGGAGGCACCTCTTCGCGAATTAAGTTGAGATCGAAGGGCACCACGTCACGATCTCCGAAGGGCTATTCCAGGGCTGGCCGCCATGCGTGCCGCCCCGGGTTCAACCATCTGCGCGGCCCGCCGGCCCCGTGGCCGCAGACATCGGCTGAAGGGGTTCCAAAAACAGGTTTCCGAGCCGAGTCCGGCGCCGAATTCCGAATCCAGCCGGTCATGAAAGGGCACGTCCCCGGTAAAGATCACTCGAGGCGAGCCGCAAAAGTCCAACCGCTGGCGACCGTACTCGATGACATCCATGAGATTCTGCTTCAGGTAGTCAAGGGCCTCTTCCCAGGTCTGGTTGAGAGACAGCACGATGCGGGGAAACAGCTTTTGCCCGTTCCCGATCAGGGCGATGTCGGCCATTTGGCCAGAGAGGTTCACCAGGCAGACATCATCCGACTCGCAGGCTTCGGGATGGAGCGTAAGAAATAGGTTGGCCAGTGCCACACAGCCGACATCCACGACCACCGGAAGCAGGTCGGCGTCGCGCAGCACATCCAGGTGACGGAGGGCTTCGACACGGGGCACCGCGGCCAGGACCCCCTCCTGATGCCCGGGGGCCTTGTTTCCTGCTGCCGGGTTGGGAAACCAGTCTGCAAGGCATTGTGCCGCAGGGAGTTGAAGCATTTACTTGGCTTCCTCCTGCACCGCGATTTCGAACGCTTCCGGGGAGAGATCGGGACGCGCGAACCGCTTGATGGCCAGCGATGGAGTGCGCAGGCAAAGCCCCACCGTCCGGGTGGGGACGCGGGCGTCGCGCCAGAGTTGCCTCACCCCGGCGGAAAGAAGGTGGTCCGATGCCCCTCTCTCTATCCGAATGCAGCGCGCATGCGTGACGCGGATACGCCCCTTGCGCACTGCGACGCGGGTCACGGCGATGAAGTCATCGAACCAGCGGCCGTCAAGATCGCCGGCGGCGATTCCCGGCACCGTGCCCACGGCCGGGCCGGCGGCAACCGGATTGCCGTCGAGGTCCACGTTATAGGCGCCGGTCTGGGCATACATAGCGCGCAGACTGGACCGGATCGTGCCCAGGGCCGCTTCGGCTTCGGTAGCCATGGCCCGGGTCACGGATGTAATCAAATGCAGCCATCGTCGGGAATCTTTCCGTGATGCGAGTCGGCCACGGGGCATACGCCTAGGACCTCCTCGGGGGTGGTGACCCCGTGTTCCACTTTGGTCAGTCCATTTTCCAGGAGGGACTGGACCTGGCGGGTCCTGTGCTGACCCCACCCCCGGACATCACGATCGAATGTCACGAATCGACTGCCCCCGGCAATACCGGCGTCGCCTCCGCCACCGATGCGTCGGGCCTGCCGGCCGTGAGTTACTCGGATACCGCCGTTGCCGGAAGCTGCCCGTACGCTTCCGTGATTACCCGCACCTGGCTTGCCGTCGATGCCTGCGGCAGCAGCAACTCCGCGATGCAGGTCATCACCGTGGTCGACGCCACGCCACCGGTCCTGACCCTTCCGCCAGATGTGACCCTCTCCTGCGCCGAGTCGACCATGCCCGGAAACACCGGACAGGCGACCGCCATTGACAATTGCTCCGTTTCGGTCAGCTATAGTGACATCACCAACGGCGCCGATTGCGTGGTCGGCATCACCATCACTCGGACCTGGATGGAGGTGGACGATTGAGGCAACGCCGATATCCAGGACCAGGTCATCACACGGACCGACGGCGCCATTCCCGCCATGATTGTCCAGGTAGACCGGACGTCCACCAACACCACGCTCTGGTCGATCTCCACCATCGCGTGGGATGTGCAACCGCAATACTGCACCAACCTGGTCTCCGATCCAGCCATGTGGGTCCCCATTGCGCCGTTCACCAACCAATTGCAGACCGGCACCAACGTCACCTCCTTCGTGCCGCCGGAGTAGGCCCCAACCCCTCACTCTTCCCTTGCGTCCCAGCCGTTCGCCCGTACACTGATGGCGAGGACGATCCAGACCTTAAAGGGGAGTGATTATGGACTATTTAACCAAAGACAAGCTGGTCATTGCAGGTGCCGCGGGCGCCATCGGATCGAATATGGTGCAGGCGGCCCTTTCCCTGGGCCTTACTCCCAACGTTTCGATGTACGATCCCTTTGAAAAAGGGCTCGAGGGCACGGCCGAGGAGATTTACCACTGCGCATTCCCCGGGGCCACCGTCACCTGGAGTACCGACGTCGCAGAAGCCTTCTCCGGCGCCGCCTACCTCATCTCTGCCGGCGGCGCCCCCCGCAAAGAGGGGATGACCCGCGAGGACTTGCTCAAGGGCAACTGCGAGATCGCCGCCCAGCTCGGGAAGGACATCAAGGCCCACTGTCCGGATCTCAAGCTCGGCGTCATCATTTTCAATCCGGCCGACATCACCGGCCTGACCACCCTCGCCCATTCCGGCCTCTCGGGCAGCCGCGTCGCCACTCTTGCCGCCCTGGACAGCACCCGCCTTCAGACCGCACTCGCACAGCACTTCGGCGTCGCACAGTACAAAGTAACCGGGTGCCGCACGTACGGCGGGCACGGCGAATCCATGGCCGTGTTTGCCGGCACGGCCAAGGTGGACGGGACCCCGCTCACCGATCTTATCGGCACCGACAAACTCACTAACGATCAATGGAGCAGCATCCGGCAACACGTTCAGCAGGGCGGCAAGCGGATCATTGAACTTCGCGGCCGGAGTTCGTTTCAAAGTCCGGCGCATCAATCCGTCCTTATGGTCAAGGCAGCCATCGATGGAAAGGGATACGACTGGCCGTCCGGGGCCTACATTGATTCACCGGAGCATGGCTTCGAAAAGATCATGATGGCTATGGAAACCACCCTCTCCGAAGACGGGGTGGCGTGGCGCATGCCCACCGGTACCGACGCCGAATTGGCCGAACTACGGGCCTCGTACGAACACCTCGTCAAACTCCGCGACGAAGTCGTCGACATGGGCATCTTACCCCCTCTCGCTGACTGGCGCGTCCCGTCGTAGCCCTCAGCCACTATCTCTTCATGTACTGCATCGTCATCCCGCAATGAACCGCCGGCAACTTGACACGCAAAAAACGGCCCCTATACTTAAAAAAACCATCGCGCCAGCGACAAATCCGATATTCGACATCCGAAATTCAACATCCATTGGCCCCCATCGTCTAGAGGCCTAGGACGCCGGGTTCTCATCCCGGTAACACGGGTTCAAATCCCGTTGGGGGTGCCACCTTTCCTGCTCCTTTAATCGCACCTAACCCTGCAAGGTGTAAATATTCATCTGAGTGCGATCGTGGGCATTTCCAGGGTCATATGATGGGGAACCGGTCGGAAACTCATCCGCTTGCACCGCGACGAGCAGACGGTTTCGCCACCAAGACTACCTCGTTGTCCAAGGAAGGCACACGCAGGCATGCTTCGTCGGGGATTCTGAAGCAGGCCACGGGGCGAGGGCTGAAATCAGGCAGCTTGCTCGACATAATAATGATTCAGCATCCCGCCGAGCGTTGACTCGCACTTCACTTCGTTCAGGGTGCCTGGTTCATCGGGATATTCAAAACCGAGAGGGATGGCGTTGCCTATTCCCTGATGCGGCCGGTGGCTGTTGTGGTGATGCTCGATGCTTTTCAGCACATGGCGCAGGTGGCCCTCGCTCAGAAGAATCATGTTGTCCAACGTCTCCCTGATCTCCCGGACATGCCGTTCGGCAAAGGCGTTGCACTTCGGCGTCCGTGGCGGCGTCTTGATTATCCTGATCTCTTCAGACGCTATGACGGAATCGAAAGGCAGGAAGCACGAGTCCCGATCATGGAGCAGATATCTGCACGGCTCCGGGGAATCGTCCAACATCATGCACAAGCTCCTGGCCTGCTACGTCGTCCAGGTGGCATCTGGATTAGGGGTACATCCTGCAATGCGGACACGCCGAGTTCCCAAATGGATATAGAACAGGACGTAGTAGGTGACCAGACCCCCGAGCGACCACACTTCCTCGGTGAAGAAATCGCTCGCCCGGATAACATCCATGTGCGACTCGATGAACTGCTTCCAGGATAGACCCCTTCGGTTCGGAGCAGGAGGAATCCCATGGCGCTTCAGGACGTCGCGAACATGGCTCTTCGAGACTACATGCCCAAGTTTCTTGAGCTCCTCGGCGATTCGCCAGTATCCCCAGCTCGAATTTTCCTCCCCCAGCCGGATGGTCAACTTCTCGATGTCTTCGCTCTTGCGAGACCGGCCGCGTGTCCTGGGCGTGCTGTCGAACGTCCATTTCTCCCGCTTCATTCGGCGGTTCCAGGCCAGTAGCGTCTCGGGCTTGACGATGGAAATGACCTCGCCGAGGCGGTCTTTGATCCTCAGTCCGTACTTCACGAGGATCCTCCGGTCGGCGTCGGTCAGGGGTACGCGCTCTCCGAATTTACCCCTGAGAATGCGGTTCTCCTGCCGCAGGAAATCGTTCTGCAGGGCGAGTTCCTCGTGGAAGAGCTTCGCGATTTTCACCATGAGCGGTTGGACGCCGCTCCTCTGTTCGCTTTTCATGGCGGATTGTAGGCTATACGGCCGGGAGAGGGAATGCCTACTATGAATTTCGCCCGGGATTGACCGCCTAAGAAAAGTCTGGATTTCTGGAAAGTTTTGGGCGTATGAGTTTGTGCACCATACACGGCTTCACGGGCAAATACGGGAGCCGTTTTTATGGTGATCCGGTGAAACCCCCGATGGTGATCTTTTTTCATCGAAGAAATGCGGGAAAACGGGAGTGTTTCTGACGAAAACCGACCGTGAGCGGTGTCTCAACTGTATGTAATGGCATCGTGCATTACAATTGAGCGGGTTTTCGATCTGTATCCCCCACGGGTGTGGCCATTTACGAACGCCTCGAACCTTCTCGTAACCGATTTCCCGGATAGGCCAAAAACCGTGGTTCCGATTGTGTATTTGTAAATGCTGATCCCAGTCACAATTTTCGGTTCTTCGCGGAATTTAATGGGTAAGATTCTCAGGAATCAGGGCATCCACGTCCTCAGTGAGGAGGTTCCGGAGCCCGTAATCTGTGGATATTCTGATTCTTCATCCAG
>Ga0310125_10000305_pt1 | contig 22477 bp, 22 predicted proteins | sample CB11b_Tmax_Bot8__FD_203508 | JGI IMG/M metagenome (GOLD analysis project Ga0310125, IMG submission 203508) | Marine microbial communities from Western Arctic Ocean, Canada - CB11b_Tmax_Bot8 | ecosystem: Environmental > Aquatic > Marine > Oceanic | place: Canada: Western Arctic Ocean | collected... | reverse complement strand
GACGTCAGGTGAACTTCGGGGTTCGCTTTTCGAAAAACGCCGAGACTGCTTCCTTTTGGTTAGGTGACCCGATCAAAGCACCGAAGTGTTCGCGCTCGGCTGCAAACCGTTGGGTGGTACTACGTTCGCCTATTCCGTTCAGGATTGTTTTCATCCGTCTGATAGCCGCAGGGTTCTTTTCCGCTATTTCTGCAGCCAGTTCCATGGCATCAACACGCGGATTTTCACTCACGCGAGTTGCTATCCCTAGCTGCGCGGCTTCAGCTCCCGAGATCATTCGTCCAGTGAAATAAAGCTCTTTGGCGACGTCTAAACCTACTAACGGGGGCAGCAGGACTGAAGCCCCCATATCTGGCACTAAGCCCCACCTAATTTCAAGAACTGACATTTTTGTGTCTGGATGAACTAATCGAATGTCAGGGCCCATCGCGATCTGAAAACCCCCACCGAGAGCATGTCCCGAAATAGCGCCTATAACTGGAACCTCAAGCTCCTGCCATACCCAAGCGGCTTGTTGGCCGAGATGAGTGATTCGACCTTGGAGCCCATCCTCAGGATCTGTTTCGTTCTTCTCTTGCGATGAACCCATTTCTTGGAATGCAGAAAAATCTAGTCCTGCGCAAAATGATCTGCCTTCACCGCTGAGGACCACTGCTCGAACATCTGCTCGGTCTTTTAGACTCTCCCCCGCGTCTACAAGGGCTTTGAACATCGCGCCATCGAGGGCATTTAGCTTTTCTGGCCGGTTCAACCGAACGTCGGCGACACCATCATTGACGTTTACTAAAACACGATCGGACATCACTACTTCTTTCCTCGTACAAACACAGTCTGCTCGGTACGGAGCCCGGGGATCAATTGCTATTCCATTTCAACTTTGCCAGGGCCAACGGCGGATTCGAAGTTGTGGCTCTGGTGGACCCTCGGTGGTGATTGGGAAGGTCAATACTGGGACTGAAAGTTCGCGAGCAATTCGTTCGGATGGGAAAAGAACCAGCCGCGAAGTAGCACCTTGTGGCCTACCGGCAAACAGGACAACCATGTCCGCCTGGACTTCCGCGCTCGTTCTTACGACAGCGCCAGTGAAACTTTCATTCCTCAGACTCCGGAATTCCACATCAACGTCTCTACTCGCGCAGCGCGACAACAACTGCACCACGTGTTCGGAGTCTGCTTCGCCTGGCTGATACACAACGAGACGAGAACGCCACCGAGCTGCAAGGTCAATGAGCCATTCAGGGACCGTCACCGGCATTGAAGAGGCAATTAGTACCCGGGCTGGCAACTCCACTTGAGTTGAATCAGCTGACCCTGCAACGCTCTCGTCGTCCGACCCTTTTAGATCTTTGGCCACTAGGAGCGGTCCGATGAGTTCGAACAAGACAACGGAACCAAGAACTACCGTTGCCGCTTCAGCTCCTGAATCGCCCAGCACTTCACTCGCCAAAACCGCGAGACCGACAGCGACGCCAGCTTGTGGAGTCAGGTTCACCCCCAGACGAAGCGCTGTCCTCCAACCAAGTCCACCTAATAGCCCTCCCGCCAATCCACCGACGATCTTTGCCCCTACGCGGACTCCTATGTACACCACCCCAACTAGGCCAACGCCTCCTAAATCTCTAATGTGGATTGAGGCACCGGCAAGGGCAAAAAACAGGAGGTACAACGGTTGTTCGATGCCTCGAATAGTTCGGAAAAGTCGTTGTGAGAAAGCTTCCGGTGAAACCGACGCTGCGGTTGCTCCAGCCATGAGTGCCGCAAGAGGTAGCGAAATATTGAACCAGTCAGCGATCGCCCAACCAAGTAAAATGTGGACTAAGAAGAACAGGAGCAGTTCACCTGAAGTTTCGATTTGAAAACCTAAACGCGAGATAAACCATCCGCCTAACAAACCTAGGACTGCGCCTCCGATACCTAGTTGTATGAAATTCAACACCGCTGCTGAAATGTCAGTATCTTGGCCCGCCAACAGTGTGGCGATGGGAAGCACTGCAGCAAATGTGGTCGTAGCTAAGGCGTCCGATACCGCGTGAGTGCCCACCACCCCTATCGCGTAACTGCCCCTTGCTTTGACCGAACTGACGATATGGGCAATTGTCATTGGAGCACCCGCTCCGGCGAGCGCGGCGAGTACCAAAGCAACAGATCTGTCGGCTCCGACTGCACGGGTTGCTAAGAAAACGCAGACTGCACAAAGGACGTACTGAGTTACGCCTGTAGTGAGGGTCCATCGTGCTGCGCGAAGAGCGCGGGTGGACACCCTCTGACCAATAATGAACATCAGCACCGCTAACGCGATTTCTGTAAGGGGACGCAGAGAGGCAAGTTCATGCTCACTCACTAATTCAATTCCTGAAGGTCCTAAGACGGCGCCAACAATTAAGAAACCAACCAATTCAGGCAAATGACGACTCGCTAAGAGTCGACTGGCCAGATACGCCAGCCACGCTAAGACCGCGAAAGCTCCAAGTGTCTCAGTCATCGCCGATGACGATACAAGCCCTTTCTCTCTCTATGACAACCACGCGGGTGGTTTAAGAACCGGTGATTGGCTCAAAAGACGGATCGCGTTTTTCTACGAAGCTCGCGACGCCTTCCTTAAAATCTGGGCGTTTCAAAGATTGCGCCATAACTTGATTCGATTCATTTAATGCATCCGTGCGAGCCATATCCATCTGACTCCACACTTGCTGCTTCATCTGCGCCATCGACCACGGTGCGCTGTACCGACCCAATTCTTGGGCGTATTTGACAGCTGCGCTAAGGAGCTCATCTGGAGGTAGCACTCGGCTCACTACGCCCATCTCTTTAGCTTCATCCGCCAGAAAAACACGGCCAGACATCAAAATATCGAGGGCATTTGAGGGGCCAACGACTCTCGGGAGCATGTAAGAAACACCATGTTCGGCGATCAGACCTCGCCGCGAGAATGCGCTAGTAAATTTCGCTCCCTCAGCAGCGAATCGAATGTCGCACATCATGGCGTGGACGAAACCCAGGCCAGCACATGCCCCATTTATGGCAGCGATCACGGGTTTTGGGATCGTGAGAGCGTAGTCATGTCTCTCGTTTCTCAATTGCCGTGGCGATTCTTCCCCGCCTTCGCTGGTGCCTATTCCCTGGAGCATGTCCATGTCGGCTCCAGAGCAGAACCCTCTGCCTGCGCCAGTGACCACTACTGCCTTCACGTCACTAGAGGCAGCGGCGCGATCCAGAGCATCGAAGTACTCGGAACCCAACTCACTGGTCCATGAGTTCAAGCGTTCGGGTCGGTTAAGGGTCACCAAAGCCACCCCATCGATTTCTTCGTACAGAACTACGTCACTCATTAGTTCCCCCTTATCCCTATGAAGGAGCCCACCATAGCTTTCACAGCGACACTGATTCATAGCTGATCTAAGAAGCGTCGATCTCCTCAATGTCGACAGTTTCCATTACGTCGCCTACTTCGATCCCCAACGCTATTTCCATACCGCTAGTCACATGACCAAAGAGGTTGTAGGCCGGAGCCAATTTGGATTGACAGTCATCAATACAAATAAAGAATTGACTGCCGTTGGTGTTTGGCCCCGCGTTAGCCATAGCTACGGCCCCTAGCGTGTAGTCACCCGTGACTGGTTCGTCGTCGAATCGATAACCGGGCCCGCCAGTTCCAGTGCCTTCTGGGCAACCTCCCTGGATCACGAACTCAGGCACAACACGGTGAAAAGTCAAGCCGGTGTAGTAACCGTCACGGGCTAGATTTACGAAGTTATTTACACTATTGGGAGCCAATTTAGGGTCTAAATCCATCACGATCGTCCCCTTGTTTGTTCCAAGAGTGACGCGATAAATCAACTGTTCATCGATGTTCATTTGTGGTGGTGAGGCCATGCCAGCACCTTACTGGTGCCGAGGTAAAAGGCCTCAGTCTGTTGAGCGAAGTGTTACGCCCGCCAAAGCACCTGTGTGTTCGCCGTGTTCCATGAAAACTTGGCCGTTAACGATTGTGGCGTCGTAGCCTGCCCCGCGCTGAATGTACCGGCCTGCTCCACCGGGAAAGTCATGGACGTACTCAGGTCCAGTTAATGACAATTGGTCGAAGTCGATGACATTAATGTCGGCATACGCTCCCTCAACTATACGTCCGCGGTCCACGAGTCCGAATAAATCAGCCGTGTCGGAAGTGATTCTGCGTACTCCTTCTTCAAGAGAGAAGAAGCCGGTATCTCGTACCCAGTGACTAAGGAAATAGGTAGGTTGGCTTGAATCCATGATTTGCCCGACGTGTGCACCGGCATCAGCGAGTCCCATCACTATTGAATCGTCACGGAGCATGGTTTCAATCGCTTCGTAGTCCTGATTCAGAATCGGGAGAGAAAGCATCACTGAACCATCTGAACGATCCGTTTCATCAAGGAACAATTCGACCGGTGTAACGCCGGCCCGAGCTGCCTTGGCTTCTAAGGTCCCTTCGGGTCCTACCCTGTAGTCCGGGTCTTCTGCATCGAGGAGGTATAGCCGGCTTAGATCGATCATGGCGCTGCCCCTGCCATGAATTTCTTCGGGACTATTCGCCTCCTCAACAAGACGTCTGCGGCTTTCCGGGTCTCTGACGAGAGCTAACCGGCCGCCGAGGTCCATGTGCTTCATCGACTTCCACGTTGCGCCGGCGCGCGCCCATGGCGTGCGGTGTTGGATACCTAGCACCACGCCGATCGGACGACAAGTAGTTTGCGGCCGTAGGGCTGCCCCCTTTGAGTTCTCTGACGCAACTTCAGCAAGCGCCACGTCGCTCATGTCTGGGCGCACCGCGTTGTACACAAGTCCGAAAGTTGATGGTCGCCCGCTTCGCCGGGTGATCTCTCCCAGTGTTCGGATCTCATGTTTCAGACCAGCCCAGTCCGCTCCGGCTTTTTCGAATCGCGGCGCGGATTCAAACACCCCTCTGCCATGGCGACCCAACACATCGGCGAACGCGTACAGTTCATCGTCATCGGCGAACGTTCCGGGTATAGGACGGCCGTCGGGAGTTCGATGCAGCAGGGTACGAGAGGTAGAAAACCCGAGAGCTCCTGATCCCATAGCTTCATCAACGAGCTCACACATGGCTTCGATTTGTTCCACCGACGCGGGTTCTTCGTCAAGGCTGTCCTCCCCCATGACATTCCAGCGGACCGCCACGTGTCCAACCATGCCACCGACATTTAGGCCTTTGGGTAGCTGATCCAAAAAGTCAAGATATTCACCAAATGTTCGCCAATCCCATGGCAACCCCTCCAATATTGCTTCTCTGGGGATGTCCTCAACAGACTCCATCACTTCGGCTAGGTAGGTGATGTCTTCGGTGCGAACCGGGGCGAATGTGACTCCGCAATTGCCCATCACTACTGAAGTGATTCCGTGCCAGCAAGAACTTGAACCGATTGGATCCCAAGCCAACTGGGCATCAAGGTGAGTGTGGATGTCAACGAAGCCCGGAGTCACGATGCGGCCAGAGGCGTCAATTTCGCGGAGGCCTGAGCCTTTGATCTCACCTACGGCAACGATCCGATCTCCCGAAATTGCAACATCGGCTTTTTTCATTGGCGAGCCGCTGCCGTCAACAACTACGCCTCCTCTAATGACTACATCAAATTCTGGACCAGACACTTGAGACCCTCCGTTTGGCGACTCCTCCCGAAGGAATTGATCGCCACTGTGCTGTTCTGATGTGTTAGCGGCGCTTTAGCCGCTTAGTGACACTAAGTACGTGTTTCCAAGACTAACTCAGTAGCCCAGCCGACACATCGAGCTGAACAGAGGTACCCTCGTCAATTAGTCGATCGACGGAGACAAGGCCGTGTTTTTATCGACGTTGACAAGGGGTGGAAACGTAATGAGCGTAATCCAAACATCAAAATTTTTTACGGTTCTTGCTGGGTCGATAGTCCTTGTATTGATAGCTGCAGGGTGTTCGATCGGCTCTACTGATTCGGCTGATTCGACAACAACCCTGCCCACCGTCACCACTTCGGTAGCCACTTCTTCTTCGAGCGCGGATGCTGAACAACCAAGTTCAACAACTGGGGTTGTTCAAAGCGCCGCTGAGCGTTACGGGAGTGCGACCACTTTGGTCCCCATTCTGACGAACGCTGACACCATCACCACCGCTGGACTGGGGCCTGTTCGGATAGGGCAGTTGCTCGAAAAAGCTCAATCTGAAGCCGGTGTCGAACTCATCGCGGCGTCAACCGGAAGCGAGGCGTGTCAGTACTACACCCCTGCTGCTGGGGCAACGGGGGCATCGTTCATGGTGGTGAATGGTGAAGTTGTTCGGGTCGATATCTCGAGCGGCCCGATCACAACCAAATCTGGTTACGGAATAGGTTCAACCAAAGACGCGATCAAATCGGCCTTCGGCTCCAAGATTGAAGAATCAGCAGCTGGTGATTTCGTGACGTTTGTGCCGGTAACCGATGGCGACAAGAGCATGCGTGTGATCTGGGAATTGGATGCCGCTGGGATGGTTACCTCATTGCGCACCGGTCGGCTCCCTCATGTGACACCGAAGATCGGTTGTTCCGGGAATTAAGCGATTCTCGCTAACTGTTTACTCGGTCCCAAAAATTTGATGCGACATCGAGCCAGAGTTGTGTCGTCAACGCGAGCGAATCAACGTCGACACGTTCGTTATGGCCGTGGAAACGACTCATAAACTCTCCGGAATCGACGCGATCGCTAAATAGCCCCGCACCGTAGGCAATTGAACCGTTTTCTCGGTAAAAGCGGGCATCGGTAGCGCCCACAATTAGCGACGGAATGAGAGGAGCTCCTGGATGTGCCTTCTGCATCAGCTCTTCTAGAAGATGCCACATCGGGGTGTCCGTTGAGGAAAAGGTCGCTGGGTCGTCGTGAATAACGCGAATTTCGACTTCGTCAAATAGCTCACCGAGAGCATCGCGAAGATGTTCGTTAACACGATCACTGTCGCCAGGGGCCGTTCTGATGTCGACGTCTATTTCGACGGAGTCAGGGATCACGTTCGTCTTAATACCGCCATGTACGACGTTGGGCGAAAACGTCGTATGAGTGCAGGCGTGCAAATGACGGGCTAGATCAGGTGATTCCAATCGCGAAATCGCGTCCCACACTGAGGAGGGGTCCAAGAGAGCCGCCTTGACATCCGATTCAAGGTCAAGCGTGGCAACCTGGTGTTGCCACATTTCCGTGAGTTTGGCGTCTGGCCGATACTCACCCAGCCGTCGAATTATCTCGGCGGCCTTGAGTACGGCGTTATCTGAGCCAAATGGCATTGACCCATGTCCCGGTGTTCCTTTGACCTTTAGCCGTCGCCAACCCAGCCCTTTTTCACCTGCTGCCAAGGTAATTTTTCTCCCGTCCGGGGTGTCCATTGGGAGTCCGCCAAATTCAGTCAATACGTAATCTGCTGATATCGCGTCCCAATGGTTTTCGGCCATCCATTTTGCTCCGTAGGTTCCTCCAGCTTCTTCATCAGCCACGCCGAAGTAGACCAAATCTCCCTGCGGGCGAAACCCACTTCGCGCCAAATGGCGGAACGCCACAGCCATCGATGACGTCAAATTGAGCATGTCGACTGCACCGCGTCCCCAGACCTCACCGTCAACAAGTTCGCCACCAAAGGGGTCGCGGCTCCACCCGTCGACGCTAACTGGCACCACATCAGTGTGACCCATAAGACACAGAGATGGTGCTGACGGATCAGTTCCTTCGATCCGCGCCACCATCGACCGGCGACCGGGAAGGCAGTCGTAACGTTCAACTTCTACACCGGGTCCCTCAAGAAAGTTTTCCAGCAGATCACTATTACGAACTTCCTCACCTGAGTCACTCTCTCCAGTGTTGACGCATTCGTTCTGGATGAGTTGCTGCAGCAACTCCACGGTTTCGTTGGTGCGGTTTGTGTCGGTGTGGCTGAGGTCGTTCATAGAGAGGATGCTAGATAAGAAGCGGCTAGGCGGCCAGTATGAGTGAGTACTACGGTCTCAGGTGTGCCCGACGATCACCTTCTCGAAGAATTTCGTGAGGAGGTAGCAACCTTCATTGCGCAAGCCATTACTTCAGGTGATGCCTGTCCTTCCTTTGGGGCGATTTTGCCACCAAATCTCCACATGAAGGCCATGCATTGGCAGAGATTCTGCTTCGAGCACGGGTGGGCTGGAGTGCATTGGCCACGCGAGTACGGCGGTATGGGTTTGACTACCGATCACAACGTCGTTTGGCACGAGGAATGCGCGGCCGCTGAGGTAGCGCCGTACCTGAACCTGCAAGGGCTAGTACTTGCAGGCGAAGCCATTATGCGGTCCGGTACTGAGCCCCAACGTGAAACTTTTCTTCGCCCGACGCTGCGAAACGACATTCTTTGGTGTCAGTTGTTCAGCGAGCCGAGTGCAGGGTCCGACCTAGCAGGTCTGCAAAGCTCCGCTGTTCTTGATGGAGATCACTTTATTCTAAATGGCCAGAAAGTCTGGTCTTCTAACGCCCAGTTAGCGCAGTTCGGCATTCTCATGGCCAGAACCGATGCCGAACTACCAAAACACAAAGGAATCACTTTCTTTTTACTTGATATGGCCCTCGCTGGCGTTGAAGTGCGGCCGATTAAACAAATGACGGGCGAAAGCGAGTTTTGTGAGGTGTTTTTCTCCGATGTGATTGTTCCCTCCGATGCTGTCTTAGGTGAGGTCAATGGCGGATGGGCGGTAGCTATGGCGGTGTTGCAAGACGAACGCGGTGGCGCTGGCGCCTCAGGCGTCATCAGTCTCCGTCGCCGTCTAGAGCACATGATCCAAGGAGCCGGCGAAGTCAGTCCTCTGCAAATTGACGGCCTTATCGAAATTCTCAATCGCGGGAAGGCACTTCAATCACTCATGGAACGCAGGGGTGGCGACCCGCATATAGCTCCGATAGCTAAGTTGATGAACAGCGAATTGAGCTACGACGAAGCTCAGTTAGACGCTTCATTGCACGGTGCCCATTCAATGCTCACCAGTGCATCGATCCAAGCTTTGCTGTATTCACCTGGCATGCGTATCGCTGGCGGTTCCAGCGAGATTCAACGAAACATTATTGGAGAACGACTTTTGGGTCTGCCAAGGGAACCCCAAATCGCAAGTGACTAGGACGATATTTGCTCAACCAGTCGCTTAAGTATCAGCGAAAGATACCCATGACGTTGTCAGCTCGTTGAGCGGATCCGTGTGACTTTGTACTCGTGGCACCCGCGTAAGAATCAATGCCAAGCTCGGACCTGAAGTCAGCTGATTCGTCAACTAATCCGGAATCCAATTGGATACCTGTCACATCAGCGATGCGATTGAGTCCTTCAAACGCAGACACTGTCGCAGCTGCCTCGACTAATGCCTGCGCGCCGGCAATGCGCAGTAAATGGTTGCGGGATTCGGTGAGATCACTGTCTAGCCGCACTGCGGACTCGGTGTACCGCACTAGAGCCGATCCGTGCTCAACGTTTGCCCCATCTTCAAGTTGCTCAATCTTGACATCGGTGTTGACGGCTTCGCTACTCGCACGGAGCAGCGATACATGGGCCGCCGTTCAGTAGAAACACTCGTTAAGTGCGGAAACGGTGGACGCCACCAGCTCCGTCTGAGGTCGACTAAGGGCACGGTTCCAGACGAGTTCCGCGAATTCTGGTCCTCGGCTGTAATGGCACTGGACGATGTCGCGCCAGAGAACTTCGGTGTCGGGCACCAAAGACCCGGCTCGGGAGACATTTGCCAAAGCTTTGTCCAATGTTTGACTGACCCAGGCGCCAACGTCTCCAACATCTGTCGGTCGGACTTGGCTGGGAGCTCCTTCACCTGGCGTAGGCAGTTCAAGAAGCGCCAAACCGAGGCATTTAGCAAAACTTTCGATCACGTATTGGGTGCAAACAATTATCGCTAGTTCCACATAACGCTCTTCGCCTAATGCGTCGATGGTGGCGTTCGCCCATTCTTGGGTTAAGCGACCTGGATCGGTCGTCAATTTGTGAACTAGCTCAACCGCTTGTCCCGGAAGCTCCGACACAGAGTCGTGCGTTCCTTCGATCATTGACGGGCTAAGGGCATCTGAACGTTCCGAACACAACTGACATTCAAACGCGGCACGAGCCTCGCTCATCGCTGCAACGCGTTCGGTTCCTGTCCACCAAGTCCCACACTCCCCAAGACGCTGCCATACTTCCCTGTGAGTGGTAGCGAACATCGGGTCGATATCTAGTTCGCTGTCGTATTCGGTTAATGCCATTACTGGAAGCTACTCGCGTCTCAGACGTCCCAAGCCCAGCAAATCAATCAAATCGGTCTGACAACGAAAGTTACAACTCGAATTGTTTTTGAGTAGCAGATAACACCGACGCTTTAGTGAAAGTCATCGGTAGCAGTTCGCAGTCCAGCCATTTAGAACGCTGATCCATGTCGTGATCAGACTCGCGCACGCCTGACACTCCATGAGGGACAATCCATCCTGAAGAGTCCCAATCAGCTAGGTCGAAGACATATCGAGCTACCGACGCGGCGGCCGCTCGTTCTCCAGTCTCAGGCATCACTGCTCCGCACCTAACAGTGTCTCCGTCGCCTGGGCAGCTGTCTAAAGGCGGGTGCAGATGTCTCGCTTCCTCTAAAGCTGAAGCGAGAGGATGAGGTGAGGCCATCCTGTGTAGTTGACCCCACGACCACTCAGAGGTGTTTCCCCCAAGGCGAAGCTCAAGTTCATCCAAAGTCTCGTCGATACAAGCCGACAATGCCCCATCGAGATCATCATCCGTTTCGAGCCCAGGTATGCACTTCCAAGCATCATCGAAGAGCAATGTCGTTGCCGCTTCGAAAAGCATTCGACTTGCGGCTTCAGGTGACGGCCAGCTTGGTGCCCCGAACTGAGCAGTAGATACCCCCAGTCTTTCTCCGACACTTTCGCACCATCGTCGGCGTATCACTGCAAACAGCGAAGCCTCCACCGAATCTTCAGCCACCTGGAAGTCCCAAGTCGATAGCGAGTCCAACAGCCATTTGCCTCGCGGATGTATAAACCGAGTTGCTCGCGATACCAAGAGTTCGACAATAGGAGGCGCCTTCAAGGAGAGCACGTCCCCGTGAATTCGTTTCATATCTTCGCCCGATGCGTTTGGAAGCTCGTCAAGAAGCTCGACGATCCGGTCGTAGCGTGCGGGACCGGCGAAATCGAGTGAAATGTACGGTTCAGTATCGCTAATGCGATTGTTCGCAGTCACCAAAAAGCCCCTCTCGGGGTTTCGTAATCCTGGCAGCAGATCGAAGGGCACGGGTTCGATTCCGGACCAAGCATGTTCGGCATTGCCCGGGACCGGGGTCCAACGGTTGCTCGTCGGTCGTTCAAGTACGCGTCCTCTGATCTTGAACGAAATATTTCCACCACGGTCAGCGGTTAAAAGGTTGTTGACGGGAATCACCCAAGGTCGGACACTATCCTCAAGTTCTTCGCAGTTTGATGCAGCCAACATTGGTTGCAGAGCTTCGAAGGTTGTGTCTTGCCCGATTAGGCCAGTCCATGCAACCGAGAGCGCCATGCCATCGGCCGGGTCACCTATTACGACGGGGCCGCGATCCGTGGAGCCACAAAATACCTCAACGTCTCCATGGCCTCGGACTCGAACCAGTTCAGAATTCCATTCAACCGCTTCAAGGCTTTCGGTCTCAACGAAAACATCGGTGTCGTCCGCCATTCCATGAGTGATGCACCAGGCAACGTCGTGGTTGTGTCCAAAATGAGGAAATGCTGGGACTCCAGGGAAAGCAAGCCCAATCACATTGAATTCAGGGCATTCCATGTGAAATTGGTGATACACGTTGGGGAATTCAATCCCCCGGTGGGGGTCGCCAGCCAACAGCGGCTTCCCCTTGAGGGTTCGCGAACCATGAACAGCCCATGAATTGGACCCGCCGTCAATATCAACCAAGGCTTTCAGAAGCTCCGATTGGGAGTTGAGGAGGGGAGAAAGATCCGCTAAGAGGTCCAGGTGCGGTCCGTTTCCGCGAGTAATGACCGACGCTTGATTTGGGTCTCCTTTCATTGCAGCTACCACATCTGGCCCTGTTTTTGCTAAGAGGTAACCGCGCCACAATTTGCGGTGCAAAGTGCCCATGAAGATGTGACGGAGCTTGTACACCGCTACGCAATGCCAGGGCTCCCAGGGTTCCGGCGGTCCTGGGTGATGCGCGTACTCGGCAGGAAGACCTTTGGAGTGTTCCTCCAACCACCGGTTGACACCCTTTGCGTAGCACTCGGTCATCTCGCGGGCTTGTGGGCTCAGCGCAGCCCAATCGGCTTGGGCTACTTGCGCCAGCCCCAACCTTCGGAAGAATGCGTCCTCTTTGAGCGCTTTAGGGCCAACGACTTCAGCCCATCTGCCAAGGGCCTTGAGTCGGTCAGAATCCATTTGCCAGATCCGGTCGGAGGCCGCTATCCAACCCTGAGCTTCAAAAGCGGCAGTCGCGTTTATGGATTCGACGTGCGCGATCCCCCAGTTATCTTGTCGTACGGTGCTGTTCATTCGAAGGCCGTTGCCAGTGCTGCGGCGCACTCTGCGATCAGAGTTTTTGCGCCCTCACAGACGTTAAACAGTTGAAATAAGACGTGCGGTTCCCCTTCGAACATTGAGTGGCTAACAGGAACTTTTGCTGACTTAAGAAGTTGGGCATACGCATTTCCTTCGTCGCGGAGCGGGTCAGCTGAACAAGTTGCCAGATAGGCAGGAGCCACACCCCCGTGGTTAGAGGCCCGGGCGGGAGAGAACCTCCAGTCGCCGAGTATCTCTTCACTTGGTTCAGGACCTAAATAGTGGGACCAAAACCATTCAATTACTTCTATTGTCAGAAGGGGGCCATCTTTATTTTCGTCAAACGAATCGTGGTGCTGCGAGGCGTCAGTTGCTGGGTAGACGAGCATTTGTAGCTTGAGGTCAATGTCAGCATCGCGCGCCATTAGCGCCGTTACTGCAGCAAGGTTGCCGCCTGCTGAGTCACCTCCCACCGCTACGCGTTTAGTGTCGATGCCAATCTGGGCGCCATGCTGACTAACCCATTGGACCGCTGCCCATGCGTCTTCGACCGCGGCCGGGAAACGGTGCTCTGGAGCCCGCCTGTAATCGACCGCGAGAACAAGACATCCTGCTTTCTCGCAAAGGAGCCGGCATTCTTTATCGTGAGTTTCTAGGTCACCTATGACAAATCCGCCGCCGTGGAAAAATACCAGGGCGGGGTGAGGTCCGCCCGTTGTTGGCCGGTATACCCGAATTGGTATGTCTCCGGCTGGTCCGGGTATGTGCGAATCCTCTACCCCTCCGCCTAGTTCAGGACCGGGGCCCAGAATGTGAGCCAACGCCTGATAACCGTCGCGTGCGTATTCGGGTGACTGTTCAGATCTAGGAGGTGCGTCGGCATTAGCGGATTCGAGCATGTCAATGAATGCCTGAGTGTCAGGGTTAAGAGTCATGGTTCAGGCACTTTCTAGTATTTGGCGCTAAGCGAAAGCCTAGGCATTCAAGATTCTCCTCAACGCTCCATCAAGTTCGTCATCTGTGAATTTGAATTTATTCGCGATCAGGACTGACGGCTGCAAGCGTGTCGAGTCCAGTAAGAGCCTGGTCCCCATTTCTCCAAGAACGGCTTTAATCGCTATTCCTGGAGCCGGCATCAATGAAGGTCGATGAAGCACGTTCCCAAGTGTTCGAGCGAACATTCGTTGCCGTTGAGGTTGAGGTGACGCTATGTTCACGGGCCCAGAGACCTCAGTGTCCAGGACGTGCAGTAGCGCGCGAACCGTGTCGTGGAGCGAGATCCAACTCCACCACTGTTGACCACTAGCCAACGGGCCGCCGATACCAAGTCGAGTGACAGTACGGAGGCGCCCAAGCGCCCCTCCCTCAGTGGCGAGAACTACGGAAAATCTTGTCAACGCGAGCCGCGTGTTTACCTTTTCGACGGGCGTTGCGGCGGTCTCCCACTGTTGACAAAGATCAGCCAGGAACCCTGACCCCTTACTCGACGATTCGTCTAAAATCTCATCGCCACGCTCTCCGTAATACCCCGATGCCGAAGCCTGAATGAGCACTGAAGGCGGGTTTCTCGACTCGCCGATAGCGGCGGCAACCAATTTAGTCGTTTCCAATCGACTGTCTACTAGCCGTCGTTTTTTCGCCTGGGTCCACCGGCCAGCAATAGTTTCTCCAGCTAAGTTGACTACCGCGTCAACATTCCCCATGAACTCTGGAGTCATTTGATGCCACCCAATTGACCCCGCTGAGGGAGAGCGGGAAACTCCTACCACCTCATGGCCGCGAACTCGTAACTCGCTACTGAGCGCCGCTCCAATGAGGCCACTAGCGCCAGTGACAAGAACTTTCATTTTCTTCTCATAATTCTGTGGGGGTGCTGTAGTCGATTACTTAACGCCCGGTGAAATTGCCGCTGCGTCGCTCCCCCACTGACGCAATTCCCTCTTTTGCGTCGGCGCTAGCAGATAGTTCAGCCTGAATTCGGGCTTCGCGTTGTGTGATTTCTCGCACTCGGTCACCGAGACCAAGCCGCAACGTCGACTTGATTGCCCTAAGAGCAAGCGGAGCGTTCGCTGCTATTTCCGATGCGACTTCTAACGCACGTTCTCGCACTTGTAAAGATGGAACGCATTCATCAGCAAGTCCGATTAGGACCGCTTCTTCCCCTTTGTACCTTCTGGCGCTATAGAGCACTTGCGCGGCTTTCGATGGACCAAGGAGCTCGGGGAGTGTGACACTCATACCGAAACCTTGATGAATACCAAGGGCCGCGAAGTTCGCAGAGAACCGTGCATCAGGGCATGTGATTCGTATGTCAGGCACCATCGCCAAACCTAATCCTCCCCCGACCGCCGGTCCTTGTATCGCTCCTACGATGGGCAACGTCACGTCAAATAGACGTCCCGAGCCTTGATAAAGCGCGAGGGTCGCATCACCACCGACCACCTCTTTATCTCCACCGCCGACTCCATCACCCGCGAAGTCTGCGCCGGCACAAAATGATCTACCTTCCGCTGCTAAGACAGCACAACGGATAGACATGTCCTTTTCCATCTCGCCAAGAGCATCGGCTATATCGTGAATTTGTCGGAAGTTCAGGAAGTTGTGCGGAGGACGGTCCATGATGACCATTCCCACGTTGCCGTGAATTTCAACATGAAGACCGTCTGCCATCAAATACTCCTTGGCTCGTCAACGTTTAGTTCGCTGCTACACCCAAACGCAATGGATCACCCTAATCGAATGCCTGTGGTGAAACTCTTCTGACCCGAGCTTGGCGCGACCTCACACAGACCTTCGCCCCGCACACGGAATTAGGCCAAAAGCATTTAACTTCAACACGCAAGCTGGCTTGTTGTCAGCAGCATCAGCCTGCATTCGCTCCAATCGCAGAAACTAAAGAGCACGCGTAGTAGCTCTGAAATCACCACATTCGAATGAGGTGCATCTACTGATCGGGAGGGCCATCCAACAGATCTCGAGTCACCTCTTCGAGCGTTGGCGGTCGATCGGTCGCGTTTTTTAAGTGAGCGAGACGGTCGAAGGTTGCACCTGCATGTTTAAACAACCCGGTACCCAACCCAGCGGCTTCCACTGCATCCGAAATTTCACGCATTTCGTCTCCAAAACGCCAAGCTTTAGGCCCCATCTGTTGGGCAACAGTCTTCGATTTGCTTTCCATGTCCATCCCTCGACGTTCCCATTCTTGAAATAACTCGCTTTCGACACCTTGGGAGCGCGCGTAGGCACATATCAATAGCAACAGTGCCCCAGATCCTTTCGTCCAGGCAGCGAAACCGACTTTAAAGGCAGATGCTTTACCGATCTCAGGCCCCAAATCGATCGTTTCTATTGTCGAGCCAGCGAACAACGATTCGACTTCCGTGGTCCTCGGACCGCTCAATCCGAGTCGCGTAGTTCCTCTTTCCCAAGCTGGTGGACCAACTATTCCCCCATCGACGAACTGACGAAACAAGGCTGCCATTTGAGTCGCGCTTTGCGGCGCAACAGCGTTCATGTCTACGTAAACGCCGTCGAAACCCTCGTCGGCGACCTCAGCCGCTACGGAGACCGCTACCCCGGGGGGTGTAACCGAAATAACAACGTCTGCGCGATTTAAAGCCGTTCGAAATTCTGATTCTTCGAGGCCAGCGTCTACAGCTCGTTGCTTAGTTGTTTGGCTCCGCCCTTCGGACACCCACAGCACGGTGTGACCGTTTCGGGTGAGAGCTGACCCAATCGATGCACCCATTGCGCCCGGGTGCAGAAGCGTCACAGTTGTCATTCATTCATTCTGTCGCGCTTCGGTTGATTAGTTGCGCGCGGTAGCGTGGCCTGAGCACGAGGGGGACCAATGAGTGAAACCGAAGACCAGCCTGTACATCTGCGAACCGAACAGATTGATTGGGATGATCTATTAGGCCGACTTCAGGCACTCCTTCGCATACGCACTACTCCCATTGGCATGAAGCTTTTCCCAACAGTTGAGGAAATGGAATCGATCTCGCGAATTCGGCGACCGGATGCAATTCATACCACTGACCAAATCGTAGGAATGGCCTCGCGACTCAATTGGACTGTTGGTATTACCCGGGCAGACTTAGTTGGCGATCAGTGTGGCGCAGTAATCGGCCTCCATCCACAAGACGAAGACTGGTTATCGGGTGAGCGGATGCAGGGAGTTTGGTTCGAAACCCTCGATGACAGCTCAGCGCACCAGGAAGCGATGGACTGCGTCCCTTTCGGAACATATGCAGCTATGGCCGTTTCGCCTTTATCAGCGAAGCGGCTTGACCCTCCCGATATTTGTCTTGTGTATGCCACCCCTGCGCAAATGATTCTTTTGATCAACGGCCTCCAATGGCGGGCTTATAAGAAACTTGATTGGGGGTGTGTAGGAGAATCTGCCTGCGCCGATAGTTGGGGCCGAGCTCTCAGCACCGGAGAGCCAAGTTTGTCCATCCCATGCTTCGCCGAACGGCGGTACGGAGGAGTCATGGAAGATGAACTCCTGATGGCGCTTACCCCCAATGATTTGCTTGTGGCGGTCGAGGGAATGGAATTTCTGAGCCACAACGGTCTCCGGTACCCGATTCCTAACTACGGTATTCAAAGCGACGCTCGTGCCGGCCTTGGGGTTAGCTACGACTAAACAATGTCGCTGACGCATGGGAGAAATAATGAGTGACAGCTTCACAAAGGGCGGCTTCGATCTTGGCATTGTGACCACGAACGGTGACGAGATGTTGGGTTTCTATCGGGATGTAGTTGGGCTTGAATTTGAGGCAACCATAAATATGGAAGCTTTAGGCATCGCTGCGATGCATCGCGTGTGGGCCAACGAGAGTTTGCTGAAGATTGTGGTTCCTACCAAGGACGTTTCTGCCGGGCCCAAAGGGGGAATGATGGGCGCCTCAGGAATGCGCTATTTCACACTGTCCGTTCCTAATGTGCAGACTGCGCTTGATGCCTGCGCTGATGCCGGCGCTCCAATCATTTGGGACCGTAGAGAGGTAAGACCTGGCGTGGTCGTGGGAATGGTCGAAGATCCTGACGGCAACTGGGTTGAATTCATAGGTAAATAGCAATCTCGGACCCTTTAACGGCAACTAGAGGTTCCCAAGGATGACTTGAGTTGCGTGTTCTACATCGAATGGGTGGGTAAAACACACGTCAGCGAACTCCGAACTAGGAAAAACGAGGGTTTCGTGCATTGGCTCTACTGAGGCACCGAACTGTCTAATTACCCCCTCGCGGTCACGTCCTCTGTCCCTAACGTCCTTCTCAAGTCGCCGAGCGAGACGCACTTCGCGAGGCGCATCTACAAAGACTTTGAGGTCTAGTCGCTCTCTACATTCAGCTAGCGCTAACAGCAATAGGCCGTCAACGATCACGAGTGCTGAGGCCTCAACACGATGTAGGCCGCCGGGTCGGGTGTGGGTGGCGAAATCGTAGTCAGGCACGTCCACAGCGCGTCCCGCGGCTAACTCATCCATGTGGGTCAGCAAAAGTTGAATGTCTAGGGCGTCGGGATGGTCGTAGTTAACCTTTGCTCGCTCTTCGACTGAGATGGCCGAGAGATCATGGTAATAGTCATCAAATTCGAGCAATGTGGCGTCGGGACGTTCGACTAAAAGAGCCCGCGCCAATGTCGTCTTGCCGGCACACGATCCACCACAAAGACCAACTAACACTTCAGCGAAGCGTCTCGTTCCAAGGCCCTTCATCGGCTCGCGGTTCTTTGGGTAAACCTAAAATCCGTTCGCCAATAATGTTGCGTTGCACTTGGCTAGTACCGGCGTAGATCGTTCCGGACCTCGCAGAGAGGAAGCTATTTATCCAGGCTGAAGTCGTGTTCGGGGTGCCTGCATCGGCAGCTCCTAAACCCGCAGCTAAAGCGTCGTCTCCATCCACCACCATTGCGTCGGCGCCAAGAATGTCGAGTGACAGTTCAGTGACCTCGCGGTGGTATTCACTCCAGTTGAGCTTGCCAATCGAACTCTTTGGTCCAGGCGGCTCACCATTCAAGAAAGAAGTGAGGACTTGCTGTCCAAGCCACCGCATGATTTCTACTTTGCTATGACACCAAGCCAACCGCTGGCGGATAGTTGCCTCCTCTGTCCGACCGCGTTGTTGGGCCATCTCGACCAAGCGATCTAGTTCGGCTCGATAACGAAAATAAGTCGTCGTCGCTCCAAAACCACGCTCGTAACCCAACAGAGTCATCGCTACAGCCCATCCACCGTTTACCTGGCCAACAACGTTGTCCTTGGGCACTCTCGCATTTGAGAAGAAGACTTCGTTGAAATGGCTATGACCTGCGATATTTACGATCGGTCGAACCTCGACTCCTTCTTGATCCATCGGGCACAGAAAGAAAGTGATGCCCTGGTGTTTCGCGTGCTCGGGCGCTGTTCGGCCAAGAACGAAAATCCAATTCGCTAAATGTCCACTTGACGTCCAAATTTTTTGTCCATTCAGAACCCATTCGTCACCATCAAGCTCTGCCCGGCATCCAAGGTTGGCTAGGTCGGAACCTGCTCCTGGTTCTGAATACCCCTGACACCAAAGATCTTCACCGCCCAGGATCCGGGGAAGGTGGTGCTTCTTTTGCTCTTCGGTTCCCCATTCGATCAGCGTGTTGCCGACCATGCCGATCCCAAAACCGTCGTTCGAACCACCGGTTGGCAATCCGGCCTTGGTGAATTCTTCCGCGATAATCACATTTTCGTTGACTGTCAGTCCGGGGCCGCCGTATTCAGTGGGCCACATCGTCGCCAGTAATTGATTTTCGCCTAGAATTTTCCGCCACGCACCAACGAACTCGGCTTTGGCATGTCCAGTTAGCGACCCGATGCCTTCCCAGTTGGCGGGCAAATGTTCCGTGATAAATTCCTGGATCTTGCCCCGGTAGACCTCAACATCATCTGAATAGGTTGGCTGCATACCGAGGACAGTACCAAGGCCACGACGTGGATCATTATCCTGAATGCTCTTCGCTGTCTTTAATGACGGCCAAACGTTCGATTACCCGGTCAAAAAAGTCGTCATCTTGTAGACCGGGAACCATAAGTTTGTTGTCGATTACCCAGCTAGGGGTACCGGTAGCGCCCCATTCGTGGGCTCTTTCCATTGAAGAAACCACTGCTGGCCACAACTCGTCATTGCTAACTACCCGCCTAATGACCTCTGAGGGGACGGCTAGGTCGTTGGCCAACTCGCTGAGTACCTCAGGGTCTTCTATGTCTAGCTGATCTTCCCAAACTGCGGCGTAAATCCGGTCGTGGTAAAGGGTTGCCTCTTCTGGCGAGGCATACTCCACGACGAGGGCAGCCTGGTGGGCTCGCCTCGTTGGATGGAACCGATTGGGCGGCACCAATCTCACCCCCAGTTCTTCCGCTATCGGCTGAAGAGTTGAGAACTGGCGTTCGTTGGGCACACCACCATCTGGAATTTCAGGGTGCAATTCATATGGCAACCATGAAACGGCAATTTCGTGCCGTGCTTCGAGGCGAGCCGCCCGGGCCCGCGCCAAGTGACACCAGGGTCAAAGAAAGTCCGACCAGACAACAATCGGCAACACCATGAGATTCGACGGTATACGTTCACTGCCTATGGACTTCGCTATTCCTAACGACATTCAGAAATTACTTGACGAACTTGATGAGTTCATCGAAGACGTGATCAAGCCAATAGAAAACGAAAACGACAACATTCGATTCTTCGATCACCGCCGCGAAGACTCCCGTACCGACTGGGACAGGGATGGTCTACCTAACGCAGAGTGGGAACAACTTCTGGGAAGAATGCGATCGGAAGCCGATGCGGCAGGTTTCCTGCGATGGCATCTCCCGAAACGTTTCGGTGGGAAGGATGGCACCAATTTGGGGATGGCCATCGTTCGGGAACATTTGGCTCGTAAAGGACTCGGCCTTCATAACGACTTACAGAATGAGAATTCAATCATCGGAAATTTTCCCACCGTGTTGATGATGGAAAGATTCGGTTCAGAGGATCAACAACAAAAGTGGATACCAAAGATGCTCGAGGGAACAGCCCGTATTGGGTTTGGGCTCACAGAACCGCTTCATGGTTCGGACGCGACTTGGATGGAAACAACCGCTGTTCGCGATGGCGACGAGTGGGTCATAAACGGCGAGAAATACTGGAATACCGGACTCCATCACGCGACGCACGATTATATCTTTGCCCGGACCTCGGGGAATCCTGGAGAGGGCCATGGGATCACCTGTTTCATCGTCCCGGTAGAGTCGCCTGGGTTCAAAGTCGAAGAGTTCATGTGGACCTTCAACATGCCAACAGACCATGCGCATGTTCGCCTGACCGACGTGCGAGTTCACAACGGCGACATCCTCGGAGAAGAAGCCAGAGGTCTACAAACCGCCCAACTTTTTGTTCACGAGAACCGAATCCGACAAGCCGCATCTTCAGTCGGCGCGGGTCTCCATTGCATCGACGTAGCCGTGGAGTACGTAAACGGTAGAACAACCTTCGGAAAACCATTATCTCAAAACCAAGCAATCCAATTTCCCCTAGCCGAGTTGTATACCGAAGCCGAAATGATCAGGGCCCTAATATGGAAAACGGCTTGGGAAATGGACCAAGGCACAGATCACATGGAGATAACTGATCGTGTAGCCATGTGTAACTACAGGGGAAACAGATTCTGCTGCGACGCTGCTGATCGGGCCATGCAGAGTTGTGGAGGAGTCGGATATGGCCGAAGTATGCCCTTCGAACACATCTACAGACACCACCGTCGTTATCGCATAACCGAAGGCGCGGAAGAAATACAGATACGGAAAGTAGCCGGAAAATTGTTTGGCTACGCAGGACGCGCAAAAGGCTGAGTCTTACAAGGAATAGCCTTTGAAACTCCCAAAGTTACGACTTTGATTGTTCCGGGGCGTTCGCGTCTCCGACACTTAGGCAGTCTTCAAAGCAATGCACTCTTGGGAAGTTACGTGAACCACAGCTTTTGGAGTTTTAACGGGTACAAAAACTCTCAAAACCTCGTTTAGCTAGTTCGAGCAGTGGCGTTACCCGTTAAGACAAAGTTCTCATCTTGATTGGTGGTCGAAATGGTCAAGTCAACGAGAGTCTCACCGTCTTCTTCTCGAATACCTGCTATTTCTGCTCTAGCTGTCAACGTGTCGCCCGGCCATACCTGATTCACGAAACGCACCCCGTAATAAGTCAATCGGCCGTCTCCCACGTAGTTCGTGATCATCCGCCCTGTCATGCCCATTGTGAGCATGCCATGGGCAAAAACCGTTGGGTATCCGGCTACCTCGGTTACGAATTTCTCGTCGCTGTGAACGGGGTTGTAATCACCGGAGGCTCCTGCGTATTGAACAATTTGAGTACGAGTAAGGTCCTCAACGATCAGTTCCGAGTAGGAATCGCCGACTTTGATTTCGCTAGCATTTAATGACATTTGTCTCCCCTACTGTTCGATCACTTTTTCGGTCACCACACCGACGCCTCGAGCGGTGACTACTAACTCGCCACTCTGATCTCTGTACTCGGTGATGCTTTCACTGAATTTCAGGACGCCCGCCCGTTTGGATTCCTTCTCCCAGCTCTCGCCTGGTTTCGTTTCTGCTGTGAGAACATCACCGGGCTTGAGGTGCCTGTGGTAGGTGAAGTGTTGCTCGGCATGAAGCCCTCCGGCTGCGGAGCCGGATTCTTTTTCTTCATCTTCGGAGTTCGATGCCTCTTCTTTGTCGCCTCCCATGATTCCAGAAGCTGTGCCACCGCTACCGAACCATTTCTGTCCCGCTTTGGGGCGAAGGAAATAGTCAGGGTCAAATTGGGCACTCGCTTGAGCGAATGTCGGCGGGGCAATGATTGACCCCACCTCGGTTCCAGCTGCATGCGACTCATCATGATAAATCGGGTTCGTGTCTCCGATCGCCCTAGCAAACA
>Ga0310125_10000298_pt1 | contig 22746 bp, 16 predicted proteins | sample CB11b_Tmax_Bot8__FD_203508 | JGI IMG/M metagenome (GOLD analysis project Ga0310125, IMG submission 203508) | Marine microbial communities from Western Arctic Ocean, Canada - CB11b_Tmax_Bot8 | ecosystem: Environmental > Aquatic > Marine > Oceanic | place: Canada: Western Arctic Ocean | collected... | reverse complement strand
CAACCCTTCACGGATTCGACGAAGACCTCAACGCGTGGATCATTTGGTGGCGTCCGCGTATTCAACTTTACGGCGGCCCGAAATTCCGAACCATGGGTATCAGTATCGCATCTGACCTTGAAAGGATACCCTATCCGCAGATGGCGCTGGTACCCGACGCTGGCGATGCACCCGGAACCGAATTTGACCGTTGCGCGTCGGTTAAGGTCTCGGGGGGATATGTTGCCTTGGTACGCACTCTATTTCCCGAGTACAACAACCGCGACCAGGAAAAGAGGGATTTCCGGCATATTCATTGTCAACTGGCCTTCAGTCGCGATGCGCGTACGTGGAGCCGCCCGGCCGGCCGTCAGTCCATGTTGACCGGTGGGGAACCAGGAACCTGGGATGAGAAGCTCATGACACCGGCCAACCCGATCCAGGTTGGCGATGACATCTACATCCTGTATCAAGCGGGCCGCGGCGAAACACAGCGTGGAATAGGATTGGCCACACTCAAACGCGATCGCTGGGCAGCGATCGAGCCGGTTCATATCCATGGGGTTCTTCAAACAGATCCGGTCTGCTGGGCCAACGGCCAGTTGCATATTAATGCCGATGCCACGGGCGGTTCGATTCGGGCTGAGCTTCAGGATGTAAAAGGTACACCTATTACTGGATTTACAATGGATGATTGCGATCCGCTCACTGGTGACAGCCTTGACCATCCAATGAGTTGGGGCGGAAAGTCTCAGCTTCCGGTTGAAATCGTGGGCGCCGCGTATATGAACGGGTATCCAGGTCGAGTCATGTCGATTCGATTCGACATCAACCGGGCTAAACTGTTCTCTTTTTCATGCTGAAAAAGTCGCAAGATATCTATCCTTGGTGACCGGGCCTGGCGAAAATAGTCCTTTGCAATGTACATGCCCAGCCAGCCGGTGGTCACGCGTACCAATCATAATTTGGGTTATTGCAGCGAAGCACATCCGGCTGGTCAGCAATAAGTTTCACAACCGCATCAATCACCATCTTGCCGTCGATCAGTTGAAGCCATGGCCGAAGCTGTGGCAGAACCTTCGGTCAACCAGGGAGACAGAATTGGCAGACCAGTTCCTCGCCAACGTGACCTCGACATGGACAAGCAACAGCGTAGCCATGGCGGCTCGTCAATAACACAGAAACGTTTAGTCTTGGCTTTTATCGCCGCTGTTTGATTGGCAATTGATGCTATAGCTACCGCTATAATTAATTCACTGAGGCAAGATGGTGATCGGACTTCATTTGCTCGAGTAGTCTCCATGCCCGGCATCAGGTCTTCACATGTTTCGTCCACCAAACGCGGCTTTATACTGATTGAATTACTGGTGGTCATATCAATCATTTCGCTGCTGGTTGCGATATTGCTTCCAAATTTGGAAAGGGCAAGAAAAGCCGCCATCATCTTCATAATGATGTGAGCCAAGACAAATTGACCAGGCACCTCATTACAACCTAGCGATGGGGATGAAAAACGGCATCTTCTTCTCGCCAGCGGTGGTCGTTTTCTCGCTTATGCCAGTCGATTTGAGCTTGCCATTCCACATGACCATCCAAGCACACCGCGTTGGCGCCCCGGAAATGGCGCTTGCCAACGGGGCGTTGCAAGACATCTGCATGGTTTGGCAGCGGATCTTCGTCTTGATCGGCGGTCATCACATCCGGGCCATACAAACCGAGGGTTCTGTGAATTGTGATCCAGTAGTTGATTGCCTGACTGGGCCAGCCGGGTATGGAGAATCCTGTATCGCCGTCAGAGATGATGTTGCTGGGAAACTTGACATCGTCCATCTGACGGTAGAACCACTTCTTAGCATCTGAGTGGAGGGAGTACTTGGCGCCAAGAAAGGCGAAATTGTAACCGTAAGCGTTTGCCTGTCCTTGCGACAGACCCAGGCTGGGACACCATAGTCTGCCGTCCCGATTGAAAATGTTGGCGTTTGGGTCGCCGCCTGGATCTAAGTAGCTTTGCAGCAGAGAGCCAAGTTCAACAAAGTCCTTCTTCCACCACCAGGTGCCGTCCGGATTGACGACTAATTTCGATCGATGGTGGTCGTTGTACCAGTTCTCATAAGGAGGAATCCAATTGTCCCAATCTGACACATAGGCCTGCAAGGCAATGCCGGCTTGCCGCAGATTGGCCTCACAAACGATTTGCTCTCCCGAGTGGCGTGCTTTTTCGACCGACGGCAGCAACATGGCAACCAGCAGTGAAATAATGGAGATCACCACAAGTAGTTCAATCAGCGTAAAACCCGTTGGCTTTATACCTGGCATGATGCAATATCCTCTTGAACCCGATACGGGTCAACCAATCAATCAATCAAAGCCGCTACGCAAACCATCTTCGTCCGATACTCCCCAACCAAACTGCCCCATGATTGATGCTGGTGGCTATGTTATGGTATTTTTCGTCCTCAGAGATAGCCGCATAACGGCGCAGCGCAGGTCACCTCCATAAGAATGTGCACCAAGAGTTACGCGGGTATGACCATCGATCAGCCATAAGTAGTTATCATGCCTGTAAAGGCTACCCACTGACCCTTCGACGCCGACATACGTCAAACCAATCGCGAGTGATGTGGCAATCGCTGGTTCAGGAACCAAGGTTGATGCGTTGCCGGTTATTTGCGACCTACTTCAGTTAGCACCGAGAATGCCCAGATCCGCAACGTCTACGCCTGTGCTATCATGGCGACCATGACCGGTTCGCAGTACTTAGCGCAGTTTCTGGATGCCTACGGTACCAGTCATGTGTTTTACGTGCCTGCGGCCATGATTCCGGCGTTGGTCCAAATGCACCAGCGCGGCATCACATGCGTAAATGTTCACAGCGAAAAGGCTGCCGCATACATGGCCGATGGATATGCCCGCGTTTCGCATCGGCCGGGCGTCTGTATTGCCCAGACGGTGGGTGCGGCGAATCTGGCCGTTGGTTTGCGTGATGCCTACCTGGCGGGTTCTCCGGTCATCGCCCTGACCGGTGGGCGTCTGCCCGAGACAAAGTATCGTCATGTCTACCAGGAGATCGAAGATCATCCCATCTTCGAGCCGTTGACCAAGTTCAACGTCCAAGTCGACACGGTGTCACGGCTGCCGGACCTGCTGCGCCAGGGATTTCGGGCCGCGACCATCGGTAATCCGGCGCCGGTACATCTTGAACTGGCCGGTTTTCTCGGGCAGATCCTGGAAGACGAGGTCGAGTTGGACCTGGTCGCCGAGCCGCGGTACGCGTCTTGTCCAGCATACCGTCCGGCCACTGACCCCCAGCATGTCCGCGACGCTCTTCGTGTCCTGACCGGTGCGCAGCGCCCGGTCATCGTCGCCGGTGGCGGGGTCGCCACTTCTGGTGCGCAGGTCGAGTTAGTTCAGTTGGCAAGGCTCCTGGATATCCCCGTGGCTACGTCGCTGAACGCCAAGGGTGCTATCAACGAGAACGACCCACTGTCCATCGGTGTGGTGGGATTTTACTCGCGGGTTTGTACCAATCGTATTGTTTCGGAGGCGGACCTTGTCTTTTACATCGGCAGTCACACCGGTAGCCAGGTCACCCACGAATGGCGTGTTCCTCCCTTCGGCACGTCTGTAATCCAATTGGACATCGAACCGGTTGAACTTGGCCGCAACTATCCGAACGTGGTGTCTCTCTGCGGCGATGCACGGACGGTGCTCAGACAGATGATTGATGTGGCCAGCGTGTCGGCTTCCCGGGGTGCTTGGACATCGCGGGGCCAGGAACTGGTCACCGCGTGGCGCAAAGAGGTCCGGCCGCTTTGTCACAGTGACGCGGTACCGATCCGGCCGGAGCGCCTGTGCACGGAGCTGACGCGGGCGCTGCCGACGGACAGTATCGTTGTTTCAGGGACGGGGCATGCGGGCATGTGGGCCGCGATGTACATCGAACTGACTGAGCCGTCGCAAACGTTCATCCGCGCTGCCGGCTCCCTTGGGTGGGCGCTGCCAGCGGCCATCGGGGCCAAGTGTGCCGCGCCCGAGCGGCCGGTCATCTGTTTCTGCGGCGATGGTGGGTTCTACTACCATCTGGCGGAGTTGGAAACGGCGGCACGCTACGGTATCCAAGTGGTTGTCGTCGTGAACAACAATCATGCCTATAACCAGGAACTTGAACTGTTTGCCGATGCCTGTGGCGGCCGGCAGGAAAGCGGCTTCGAAATGTGGCAGTTCAACGAAGTAAACCTGGCCAGCGTCACCGAATCCTTCGGATGCGTCGGAATCCGTGTCGAGCATCCTGACCAGATCGCCCCTGCCCTGCGGCGAGCGTTAAGCTGTGATCGGCCGGTTGTCGTAGACGTGGCCACCGACATCGAAGCACTGGCGCCGCTGGCCTGGGGACCGGGTGTCGAGCCGAACTGAGGGCACGCCATGAGTGCGGACACGGTCCAGTAGTGTATTCGCACACGAATGATGAATCGAGATCACCATGGCCAACAGTATCAGTTCGGTAAGTGTCATCGGAGCCGGATTCATGGGCAACCAGATCGCGCTGCAGTGTGCTGCCCAAGGCAAACAGGTCTGGCTGCATGATCTTCAGGAGGAGGCGATTCAAAGGAGCGTCCACGAGATCGTGCCGGGGTTCCTGGATCGAATGATCGCCGATGGAGGCGCTGATGCCAAACATCGACGCGAGATTCTCGACCGCATCCGGCGAACCAACGACCTGGGCCACGCGGTCGGTGAAGCATCGCTCGTCATCGAGGCGATCCAGGAGGACGTTGACGTCAAGCGCGAGACGTTTCGGCAGCTTGACCAGATGTGTCCGCCGGAAACCATCCTGTCCACAAACAGTTCTTCCATTCGCATTTCGCGCATCGAATCGGCGACGTCGCGCCCGGACCGTACATTGAACGCACACTTTGTCCAGCCGATATGGCGACACCCGTTCGTCGAATTGATGCGAGGATCGTCGACGTCAGACGCGACAATGCAGGCTGTGCAGAACTTCATGATCTCGATCGGGGTGATTCCCATCCTCGTGCGCAAGCAAAGCACCGGTTTCATTTTCAACAGGATGTGGCGTGCCTTGAAAAAAGAGGCGATGCGCGTCGTCGACCAGGGCATCGGCACCGCAGAGGACGTGGACCGCACATGGATGATCCAGATGGAAACACCGATCGGTCCGCTGGGATTGATGGACGTCGTTGGACTGGACGTCGTACGCGACATTGAATTGGTCTACTACGAAGAATCGGGCGACCCGTCCGACCAACCTCCCGGGATTCTTCTTGACAAGATCGCCCAGGGACATCTCGGAGAGAAGACGGGCCAGGGGTTTTACTCGTACCCTGATCCCGCGTGGAAAGCGCCGGACTTTTTGAAACGGGCGTCGCCGTGAGAGGGTCCGGGTCGGACACGGCGCGGCCCAGTGCGTGCCCTTCTCTCGCGATGTATGCTTGCAACACGTCGAAGCCCTCTTGCCAGAGGGCCTCCAAGATATCCCAATATCATATTCTGAATTTTGTATTCTGAATACTGTATTTCTTCTCCCATGACCCACCCTTTCAGCACTGCTTATACGGATTCACGCCTCGACCACATTGCCTTTCACCTTGGGGGGCATCGGTGCGGGCATGGTGTGCGTGGAAGGCTCCGACGCGATGCCCCACATCTCGCCGTGACACACCCGGACGTGAACCACGAACCCTACACCTACTCCGCGATATCGGCCACCGCGAGCCTTGACCTCGTCCGTGTGCTGGAAGGGCCCGTTCCCCGGCACCCAAAACTGACGTGACAATTTGAATTGAATGTGATATTTATACTTGAGTTTGTCATATTTCGTTGCCAATGGAGATACGCACATGGGTGATGATGTTCGCGATTTTCTAAACAAGGATTTTTTCAACCGCAAAGTGGTCGAGCACTTTCTGGATCCGGATTATGCGCCGATGTGGGCCCGCTTCGACCCGGAACTGGGCTACGTTCTGCGTGGCGTGATTATCAAACACGGGCTGGACAAGTGTTACGCGATGGAGAATTACGAAGACGGTGGCCAACGCCAGCTCATTCAATTTCGCGATCAGCCGTGCAGAATCAACACATACGGCGACAGCTTCACACAATGCGCCCAGGTAAGCGACGGTGAAACGTGGCAGGAGTACCTGGCCGCACACCTGGGAGAGCCGATCCGCAACTTTGGCGTGGGCGGCTGGGGAGTGTATCAGGCGTATCGCAGGGCACTGCGTGTCGAGGCCACCGACCTGGGTGCGTCTCACATCGTGTTGAACGTTTACCACGACGACCACAAGCGGAACCTGGACGTCAGCATGCGGCTACGCAAGATGAGCGACGTCGATACAGCAAACCCGCTTTTATTTGCAGGGGTACCTTGGGCACACGTGCGCTACGACCTGGAGTCCGACCGGTTCGTCGAGCGGCCCAGCTTGTGTCCGACGCCGGATGCACTGCGAGAGCTTTGTGATCCGCAGCGGGTATACGAGATGTTCAAGGATGATCCGATTGTTCGACTGAAGGTATTGCAACTGGGCGGCCGCGTGGCAAACGTGGAAGATCTACAGGCCTTGGCCGAAGTGTTCGAGATCGACGCCAACCTGGCTGACCCCAACTGTTCGGTGGAAGATGCCTATGCATTGCACTTGGCATACGGGCTACGGTCCACGGAATTCATACTGGACCTGACACGCAAATGGATCGCCTCCACGGGCAAGAAACTGCTTGTGCTGCTGAGCTACGGACACGCTGTCCTTCCTGCAGCCCTTCAAGGCGAGCGCCGCTTTGATCAATCGCTGATCGATTACCTGCAGCGCCATGACGTGCCATACGTCGATGGTTGGCAGCAGCACGCCGACGACTTTAAAGCGTATCGCCTATCACCTGCTGAATATATCAAACGGCTCTACATCGGACACTACAACCCGCAGGGCAATCACTTTTTCGCGTTTGCGGTCAAGGACGCCTTCGTCGACTGGCTGGATCCCAAGCCGCTGACATATCAGCCCGGCGGGCGAGCGATGACGCTGAGCGAATCGGCCGCGTCGTTGCCAGTGTAGGATATGATGGCCGCCGCGCCTGCACCTTCGCGATTGCGCCTAAGATTGCCCGTGCTAGGCGGCTGCTAGAGCATCAAAACTTCCAGCAACGATTATCCTATTTGCGTTGAAACAAGAAGGCACAGGAAGGAGCGCTAGATGACAAGCAATGTCCCCGGAAATGCGAATGTGAAGAACGACCCACATAAGCACCTGCATACCGGCCTCTACCCGCCGGTGACCTATCTTTTGATCGACGACCTTTTCGTTGAACGCATGGAGGGGGTTCATCGAGTGATGTGCCCAGCGGAAAAACACCCTGAACCCATCCTCAAGGCAGACAAACCGTGGGACGGTCTGTATGTCTTGCTGCACGGCTCATTTCTTTATGATCATGACGAAAAGACATTCAAACTCTGGTACTACCGTCATGATCCCGATTTCGCCAAGCGTTACCCTGAACTTGGCTGGGCGGAATCATACGCCTACGCTGTTTCAACCGACTGCCTAAACTGGGAGAAACCCGAGCTTGGCCTGGTCTCGTGGCGAGGCTCACGACAAAACAATCTGGTCAAGTTCCCACCCTTCGGCGGCGTCGGGATGGCTGCCACGTTCAAGAATCCGACCTCGACCAACGCGAGGCAACCCTATGTCGGCATGGGCATGAGCAGGTTTCGCACCCCGCGAGGCAAAAAGCCAGTCTATTGGAACAAGGAGAATAACAGGGGGGTCACCAACGGGTTATTTGTATACGATTCGCCGGATGGCTTCACCTGGCGTCGCAGGCCCAGGGAGTTGGTAAGCAATACCATCGTTACGGACAACGCGTTTTGCCATGGATACGACGAGGACCTGAGCAAATGGATCTTCTGGTTGCAGGGGCGGGCTTTCGGCAAGTTCGGCAAGTTCCGATCCATAGGCGTAAGCTTTGCCAAGGATCTAGAGTACCTCCCGTATCCACAAGAAATTCTCACTCCCGACGACGAAGATCCCCCCGACTGTGAGTTCAATCACTTTGCCTCCTTGAAGGTTCCGGGCGGTTACGTTGGCCTGGTCACTGATTTCCGGCCTCATGAAGGGTGTAAGAAGGAACCGCAACTTGCATTCAGCCGTGACGCGCGCGTTTGGGACAGACCCGCCGGTCGAGATCCCGTCATCTCGGTCGGACCGCGCGGATCCTGGGACGAGATGGACATCTACGTGGCCAATCCCATTGCGGTCGGTGATCATATTTACATCATTTATCATGGCTGCATTACAGGCAATGGCGATTATTTCTTCACCGGGAAGAAAGGCAAGAACGCCTACGTTCGGGTCGCGAAGCGGCCGGCAGCGTTGCCCGACGGGCGGTTAAATCTTCCAGGCATCGGAATGGCCAAGTTGAAGCGAGACCGCTGGGCAGCCATCGAGCCTGCCCGCAGCTCCGGCTTCTTGCATATCCGGCGAATGTACTGGGCAAACAGAGAACTCCGCGTCAATACAGATGCACGAAAGGGGTCGATCCGAGCAGAGCTGCGTGACACCATCGGCAGACCGATTCCCGGCTTCACGTTCAAGGAATCCGTTCCGTTTCGCGGCGATTCCCTGGGTCACCGAATGACCTGGAAGAACAAGCGGATGCTGTCCGCAAAGATGCTGGGTACCCCGTATGCTCAAGGAACCGTCGGGAGACTCATCTCGATCCACTTTCATTTGGAGCGGGCCAGGCTGTTTTCATTCTCTTGTTGAACCTCACTTCCAATGCACCATGACGTAAAGAAGGGACAGCCGGTCTTTTCCCATCCCCGAAAAGACCACGAGGATAATGCGTGTAGCCTAGAGACCGCAAGCATCCCGTGCTGTGACCGTGCTGGCCGCGTGATAGCCACCAACACACATACGTCGTCGACATCGACGACAGCGGAGCGTCCGTCTTGATCAACTTTCCATAATGCCATGGAGAACGCCAACAGGTTTCTTGATGTTGCCCACTCACACGCAACGCATAACATAGGACGCTGATCAGACTCATCGAAGATCAAATTTCAATGCCTCCAAACCACCAATACCCCCTGAACCTGGGCCACTTTATTGACGGCGACTGGATCGAACCGGATAGCGGCGACCGCATCGAGGTCCGAGACCCGTGCAACATCGATCGCGTCGTCGGTTCTGTCCCCATCGCCTCCACTCAAGCGCTGACGGCCGTGGTGGATGCCGCGGCTGCCGCCTTTGAAACATGGTCGCACCTGCCTGCAGCAACGCGTAGTGAACATATGCAACGTGCCGCAGCGGGCATTGAAGATGCCGCTGATCGGATCGGCCGTGTCGTTGCCGATGAATTGGCACGACCTTTGCCCGATGCCGTGAACGAGGTGCACGCAGCCGCCCGCCAGTTCAGGTATTACGCCGAGGAAGCGGTGCGCATACGCGGCGCTATTACGCAGAGTGATATCGCGGACGAAGAAGTACTGCTGCTGAACCGGCCGGTGGGCGTCGTCCTGGTGGTATCGCCATGGAACAACCCCTTGTTTCTTCTCTCACGGTTTGTGGCGCCCGCACTTGCGACAGGATGCACGGTCATCGCCAAGCCGCCGTCCGAGGGCCCGTTGTCGACCTTGCTCCTCACCGAGGCGATGCACGCTGCCGGACTGCCGGGCGGTGTGTTCAATGTCGTGACTGGTCGAGGCGAGGCGGTTGCCCGCCCGCTGCTGGCGCGTCCGGAGGTCCGCAAGGCATGCCTGACCGGCGGTGTGGCTGCTGGCCGAGCCCTGATGACCGCGGCCGCGGAACAACTAAAGACAACTGCACTGGAGTTGGGTGGCCAGTGCCCCGCCATCGTCTGTGAGGACGCGCAGCTACCAACGACTGCGGAGGCGATCGCCTTCCAGGCATTTCGACAGGGCGGACAGGTGTGCAATCGGGTCAATCGGGTTTATGCACACGAGAACGTTTACGATGAACTTGTTGGTATGCTCAAGGATCGCATCGCTACCATCCGCGTTGGCGCCGTCGATGATCCAGATACCGACTATGCCGCACTGATCAATAAACACCAACTCGCAACGGCACAGCAGCATGTCGATGACGCGTTGGCAAAGGGCGCCAGGCTGGAGACCGGCGGCACGCAATTGCTGGGCGACGGGTTCGATCGCGGCTGGTTCTTCGCACCGACGCTGCTGTCAGGCTGCCAGCCGGACACCTTGGTTATGACCGAGGAAACATTCGGGCCGGTGCTGGGCATCACCAGTTACCGTGATTTCGATGAGGCACTGTGCCAGGCAAACGACACGCCCTATGGTCTGTCTGCATTTGTGTTCACGCAAAATGCCATGCGTTGTCATCGGGCGATGCACACACTCGAGGCCGGTAGCATCTGGATCAACGACATTCACCTGAGCTACCCGCAATGTCCGTACGGTGGGTACAAAACAAGTGGAACCGGACGTACACAGGGCATCGAAGTCATGCAGGAATTTCATGAGCAGACAACGGTGTACTGGGATTTCGCCGATTACGAGCGTAGCACACGCAAGTCCGGTCACTGATCGTCACCCAGAAAATGCCCGGGGGCCATGAACATCTTGAGTGGCCAGGTGGATCTGCAATGGCACGGTTGTTGTCACAGCTTGCTGTGCAGGCGTGATGGCTCTAGATACAGGGGGAGCCCATCAAAGTCCCTTGCGCCCACCTACGCTCAGTGATCGTGCCCGTGATGACCGTCAGGCTGCCGATACTCGTGGACGGGTTGTTCATGGTGGCCGGGATGGTTCAGTTCGGCAAAAAACCCGACCAGTTGAAACACGAGCAATCCCAGGCCGGCCAAGACCAACCCTTGGTTGGCTAGGGTGCGAAACCTGATGAAAGACGCCGACTTTCGCCACAATGCAAAGAACATCACCATGACGCATAGCGCGGCGATCTGACCTAGTTCGACACCAACATTAAAGGAGAGGATCCGAATAATAAGGCCGTCGTCTCCAAGGGGAAGATCTTGCAAACGGGTAGAAAGGCCAAAACCGTGGATGAGGCCAAAACCGAATACCACCCAAAGCAAGTTGGGTGCATCTCGCTTGAAAACACGTTTAAACCCGTCAAGGTTCTCGAAACCCTTGTACATGACGCTGACAGCAATGACAGCATCGATGAGATGGGCATTTGCGCTGATGCCAGCCAATGTTGCGCCCAAGAGCGTAATGCAATGCCCCAAGGTAAAGGCGGTGATGAACCTCATGACGTCTCGAAAACCAGTCAAAAAGAAGATCACCCCAAACAAGAACAGCAAGTGATCGTAGCCAGTCAACATGTGGGTCGCACCTAGCCAGACATACTCCACCGCACCGCCACCAATCATCGCTTCCCGATCAGCCGAAGACACCCCATGGGCATAGACCGCCCCGACGGGGATCAGCATCAGGAAACCAACGATCGCACAAACCAATAGAGAGTTCCGTGAGCGGTGAGTGGATGTCGATATTTGGTGCATCTGTTTGTCTTGCATGAGAGATTAATGGATAGCATGCTCACGCTGAGAAAATGGCAACTCCTAGACGGCACGAGATGGCATGCTCGGGTCCCTTCTGGGAATTTGCGCTAGGAGCATATGGTGTCACATAACAAGTTTATCCCCCGGCTTTCGTCACTTGACATCATCCTAGCATAAAGGCAAAACAAACCTGCCACCTTGCATTGACTTTTAATGCATTGACAGACCTAAAGCGTCCAGTCTCTGACCCATTTTTGACCCCTGGGAAACCACGAACATGGAGCAACACTTCAGCCTCTAAACGCCTCTGTATATTCCCCACAGGGTTCCAACCCCTGAAGCTCAAAATACTGGCCTGCGAGCAATCCGCAACTCAAGGCGTGGAACCCACACCGCTGAAGACACTTCACTCAAACCGCGAATGCCTCAACTCTTTATCACCAACAGGTGATGTCGGAGTCCAACTTTTTCGATTTCCCAATGGATATGCAGACTTAAACACAAGCGACAAATAATTCGACACATTGCTTGCGCCAAGCTGCAGCCATTGCACCTAACCTTCAACGCGTGATCGACACTTGGTCTGCATTGCCCACCGTATGGCGATTTATCAATGACACATAAACGTTCAGTCTTGGCTTTCATCGCCGCTGTTTGATTGGCAATTCATGTTATAGCTATAATTAAATAACCGAGCTAATATTGCGATCGCACTTCATTTACCCAAGTAGTCTCCATGCCAAGCATTAGTTCTTCACATGCTTCGTCCGCCACACGTGGCTTTACACTGATTGAATTACTGGTGGTCATATCAATTATCTCGCTGCTCATTGCAATATTGCTTCCGAACTTGGAAAGGGCAAGAAAGGCCGCCAACACCATCGTGTGCGCTAACAACCTCAAGCAGATTGGCATCGCGATGTACTCATATTGCGCCGACAACAATGACGTTCTGCCACCAGGTTGGGCGTGGGGTTCGGGTGGTGTCACGGGGGGCATGCCAAACGGCGAACTGTACGAACCAAACTTTAATTACTACGATTGGGCCTGGCCGGGCATGATCATTGACTATTTGGGCAATGTTTATGAGGCGGAAGGAGGAATGGTTGCAGATGATACGCGCCAACAGCAGTTAGTAGCTCCTAATCGGACGAATTGGTGGGGCCGAAGGATTCAGGTCTACAAATGCCCTGAGTTAAACGGAGGCGGGTGTGAATACGCCATGCCCAAGGCGATCTCCACATGTTTCCCCTGGGATTCATGGTAAAAACAAAACTACCTTGCCCCCCAATGGCGTCCGATCTCTTCGATCAAGGAACCCACGGTGAGTATTCTCGTATTTGATTACTATAACAATCCTCCCGTCGCCGACTGGTGGGTTGACCCGTGGTTGGTGAAGACCGGCTTCACCGCCGACAAGAATCGTCGGACCGTGCGCCACGATCGAACCGGCAATGCTAATTCCCGGTGGAACAACAAGGCCAAGGGGGTGGACAACTTCCTGTTCATTGATGGCCACGTGGAACCGCTGAAGAACAAGGCCGAAATCCGAGGCAGCAAGTACCCCTATTTCTTCTCCGGCAGCGGCTAGTGGTCAACCTGACGTATTTAATGTTGGCACCGGACACGATGCCCCCAAAGCCCGCCGCAATTGTTCTTGGCACAATGTCGCCCAGTCAATTGCCCCGACCCACATTATTGCAAGAGACTGCCATACCATGCCACCAACAACCGACACGATTGCCGTACGCCATCCCCACACCCTGCCTGCTGATGGCCTGCCCGCCGAGCGTATCCCGCTAGGTTCACCGAGCGACTACAAGCCAATGGTGGTGCAGCGACCGGATGGCGAACTGCTCCTAACGGCGTTTCGCGGCTACGAACTCGAAAAGAAGATGCCCAGCGGACGGGCCTACATGCATGAGGACGTGCTGTTCCTTCGTTCGGCCGACGATGGCCGCAGCTGGTCCGACCCAGGCGTCGCCGCCGATGTCCTGCCGCGCGAACCCTACCTGTGCCCCCTGTCAGACGGCACCTTGCTGCTGACGATGCATCTTCACCCCCGGGACCACCGCAACTCTGCCGGGCACGTCCAGACCTATATCTATCGCTCGGTTGATGGCGGGCGGACCTGGGTGGCTTGCCCGCTGACGCCCGATGAATATCGGCCGGGCACTGGAGCCATGAGTTCGCGTAACTCGCTCGAACTCCAAGACAAATCAGTGATCCTCGGAATCTCCAGTATGGAAGATCAACCCGACATCATCTATCGCAGCCATGACCAAGGATTAACCTGGGCCCATGAACCGGTCACCGTACACGGCAAGCCACCTGAATACACCGACCCACTCTGGGCCGAAACTTTCTTCTGGCAGAACCGGGCGGGGCGCATCCTTGCACTGTGCCGGGTCAACCAGAAGCAGTGGCCCATCGAAGGCAAACCTCTACCGGAAAAAGTGCACTACGACCAGGCCGAACGGTTGATCGTTCTATGCTCGGATGACCACGGCCACTCATGGCAGGTGCATGGAAACATGGGTGATTATGGCACCATGTACCCCTCCATTGTGCGTCTGCAGGACGGTCGACTGCTATTGACCTATACCGTGCGATCGCTGGATCTGCCCCTGGGTGTACGGGCGGTCGTTGGCAAAGAGACAGAGGATGGGTTCTGGTTTTCTTTCGAACACGACATCATGATCATCGACGGTAAAACCCCGGAAGGGAATCTAAGTGGCGGTGGCTTCGGCAACACCATCCAGTTGAATGATGGCACACTGGTAACGCCGTATTCTTATCGTAATGCGGATTATCCAGAAGCCGAGGGCACTCAGTCCGTGCATATGGAAATTGCACGATGGCGGCTACCTTGAGGCCTGAATCCAGGAACTGAATTTCGGCGGCAATCTCAGGTCCGCCGCCGACTCAGCATCGCAATGCCGCCAAGTGCCAGCAGACCAAGGCTTGCGGGCTCGGGTACCACGGCCACTTTGACGTTGTCGATGAAACCGGCGCCGATGTTGGGATCGTTGTTGATGCCCCAGCGAAGGCCGCTGATGTTGGCAAACTGGGCCGAACGGCCGCTGCTCGGTGACGTCTGCACGAGATTACCGTTCATATAGTATTCGGTTCTCGTCGAGTCAAAGACCATTTCCAAGTCGAGGACCTGCTGCTTGATGGTATGCATCCAAACGAGAAGGGACACCGACTTGTTGCTGACCTGTTGGCGAAAGAATTCCTCAGGCCCACCACAGGGACAATCAAACCAGACACTCCTACGGATGCGGACAAGCTACGCCACTGACCATCATCGAGAACTCCTCGCCATGCCAGTCTTTCTTTATTTCACAGCATTGATTCGCAGACCGATGATAGTTACTCACCTAAAGGTTTTAGCGTTTCTTCCTTGATTATTTCTGGGTGGTTGTCCAAAATGCGCATGACAAACTCCATGCACGGCTCGACTCGAAATGCCTGCCAGCGAGAGGGGCCTACCCAGATCTCTTTTACCAACCCTTCCGCCTTTACCCGGCGTCCCATCTCAGGAAAGTTGTAGGCAGGCCATACCCGCTCATCTCCCATCTTGTTAAGCCTCTTTTCGACCCAGACTGCTTGCGCATAGTGAAAAATGCTGCACACATGGAAATCCACTCCCATCAGCAGATACAGAGCATTTCGTTCCACCAGCCAGTCCCATGGTGAGCCACGGCCAAAGGCCCGCTCGTTCCAAAGGCTCGGCCGTGAATGAGCTATTCTGTGTGCGTTCATCACGGTGGTAGCTTCGGCGCCTATCGCGGCGAGAGAGTCGCAACAGTGATCGCTTCGTATACTGTCTGGACGCTTTCTGAAAATCTCGGTGACATAGCCGACATCCGAAGGTGAGGTTTCGATATTCCAAGCTTGCTCCCGCTGACGGTAGGTGGCACGTTCCCCATTGACCTTCTGTACAAACGTTGGCACCACCACCGTGCCGTAGGTTCCCATCGCCTCCACCGCACTATCGATGACCGAATCGGCACCTCCTTTAACGCGCACAAAGCTTTTTAGCGAGCTGTGGAAAAACAGGACGTCTTCGCGTTCGAGTCCGAGAGCTCGAAAGCCCCTTTGCAGATCAATATGAGTCACGGGGTCCGTCGCTTTCTGAGAAAGAAAGTCGGCACCTGCGATTGCGAAAAGTTGCTGAATAATTCGGTGGGTTACCCCCGATAGTGGTGGACGCCGGGGCCCCAGCAGATACACGACCGGACATTCGCGTGTGCTCCCAACAATTTGGCTCTCTTTTTGTCCATGCCGGCTTAAAGAGGCGACCTCGTTCAGGGGAACCCAGGAGGTGTCGTGGATTTCGTGGTTGATTTGCGCTTCTCCTTTATGCTGTACCACGTATACGAATGCCGATACCTGAACGGTCACGGCGTTGTCCGTAACATCGTCGAGCTGCCCAAGATATTTTGCTGTGGACACATCGATCCCAACCTCTTCGAAAGTCTCTCGTTCTGCAGCAGTTTTTGGACTGGCGTCTTTCAAGTCCACCAGTCCGCCAGGTAGGGTGAGGTGGCCGGACCAGGGATCGCCGTCGCGCTCAACGCGCTCCACCAGAAGAAGCTCAACCCCGCAGGCGCCTTCGTGAACGAGGACCGCGACAGCAGCACGTGACTGTTTGCCGGTAGGTTCTATGGCGAGGTTGAGATCCCGAAACGCAGATCGAATAGTGGATAGGCTTAGGTTGGTCATGGAAAGTACAATACAGCAGGCAAATTGTATGTTGCCAACCGGACAAAAAAAACTTTCGATGCGGCGTCGGTTCGGGTGATCGCAATCCTCACACTGCCGAAAATAAGGTGTGATTAGCCCTGTATCAGGCTCGCAGCCTGCGACCAACTGCGACTTCCTGCAACTCCCCAGAAATTCAGGAATGGGCGATATAGGACTCGAACTATACCCGAATTTCCCGAGGAATACGCGAATTTCAAAACAAGCGACGCATAATCCGACGCATCGCTTGCACCAAACTGCAGACATTGCACCTGAGCTTCAACGTGTGATCGAGGCTTGGCCGTCTCTCCCAACCACTATCCGGCGTGGCATCATGGCGATGGTTGAAGAGATGAGGAAAGAGTGAAGTCGGCATCCTCCTCTGTAGCCAGCTCGTTTAAGACTGGCACGACCTGGTGACACTTAACGCCGCCTTCGCCCAACCACCAGCACACTCAGCACATAAAGAGACAGCGTTGCAGGTTCAGGGACTAAAGCTGATGTGTTGCCTGTTGATTGCGATGCGCTCCAGTTGGCACCGAGGATGCCAAGGTCGGCTACGTCGGTCATGCTGTCGAGATTAAAATCGCCCGTATCCCACTGCATGTCAGTAGCGTTGAAGTTCGCGCCGAGGATACCGAGATCTGCCACGTCCACGATCCCATCGAAGTTTGCGTCACCGGGCGCTGCAGCAATCAGCATCAGCCCAATGTGACCTGCGTAATCGTAGATCGGCGCCAGCGTCAGATCCGCTGCGACTTGTATGCCGTCAATGGCATCAAACTCGCCATCACGAGTACCGGCGGTGATGACAGGAAACTGGTCGCCATGGTCAGGTGTAAAGTCACCAAGCAGTTCAACGTTCAACTCACCGTCAATGGATGCATTACCGTTAACCAGAAGTTGGTCGGATATTTCACCCAGTTCAACCTGTGTAGTGGAATTTGTTCCCCAAACAACATCACCATCAAACGACATCGTGCCCGGACTGGAACCGGGGGCAAGATCACCTTCTATAAAATTCCTACCGTCTCCAGAGAAACTACCCGATCCCGATACTTTGCCAAAGTAGACCACTGTCGAGCCTGCCGAAACCTTGACAGTACCATCATTCACCAGATCATCCCAAAAAGTAACATCGCTGTTACCGGTGAACGTAAGGGTTCCGGCAGAACGATTGTCAACATCTCCAAACACATTGGAATTACCAAAAGACACACCAAAAGCGCCATCGTTCTTCAACCCACCATCGAATCGCAATGTGGCATGGGTTGCAAGAATATTGCCTGTAGACTTAGCGTTGATCAACTCACCGCTGAAGCGTATCTCAGCAGCCTGTCCGACCGCACCTAGGACTTCAATTCGTCCGCCATTAGCTTGGGTTCCATTATCAGAAAAATACATCTCCTGACTGGCGGCCACACGAACTTCACCAGTCATAGAGTTGACTAGCCGGTTGTCAACCGTACCGCCACCACGGACCACACCTGTATTGATCAGTGCACCGCCGGCGAGGTTCAGTCCCTGGCTACCAAGGTCGATCTCGCCCTGGTTGGTGATTTTGTTCACTGCGGTCACCGTACCACTGCCGGAGAGTCTGCCGTCGGCTTCTATGGTTAATGCCTGGTCGATCAACAAGGTACCCGCCGGATCGACCACGAAGTTCGCCGTTCCGGATTGTTGGGCACCCAGGGTAAGCGAATCCATTTGGGTTGCCGAGGTCGGCCCACTCACGGTCAATCCGTTGGTCGGCTGGATGAATGCGTCATCCCCGGCCACAGGGTCTTGGAAACCAAACCAGTTGAGGTGGTCATCCCAAGCGCCGTTGCCCGGGTCGATCCATGTGACGCGGCTCTCGCGCCGGCCGTAAACAAGATAGGTTTGGCCCCGTCTACTGCCAGCCGCATCGGCATAGGGGGTCGCGATCAACAGGTCGTCCAGACCGTCGCCGTTGACATCACCCGCCGTGGAAATAGAACCACCGGTCAGATCTCCGCTCTCAACCCCATTGAAGGTAGCCCCCGCCACCGCAGCCCCCACATCGGCCAGGTCCAACGAGCCCGAAAGCAGGCTGGCATTTGGCTGGCCATAAACCAGATAGACCTGATTCGCGCTGGTCGCTGCGATCAAGATATCGTCCAGACCGTCGCCGTTGACATCGCCGGCTCCCGAAACGCTGCGGCCAGCGTAGTCATCGTCGTGAATACCATTAAAAATAGCCCCCGCCACCGCGCCCCCCAAATCGGCCAGGTCCAGCGGGCCAGAGAGCGGGTTGTCATTATCCTGGCCATAAACCAGGTAGGCCTGGCCATAGTCGTTTGCATACATGCCCCCGATCAACAGATCATCCAATCCGTCACCGTTGACATCACCGGCGGCTGAGACCGACCAGCCAGAACGGTCATAATTTTCAATCCCGTTGAAGGTGGCTCCGGCAACCGCGCCTCCGACGTCGGCCAGAGTGAACGCACCCGAGAGGGGGCTACCGGCCGGCTGGCCGTAGATCAGGTAAGTTTGGCCGCGTCCGGTGTTACCAGGTCCCGCAAAGGGTGCTGCAATCAAGAAATCGCCCAGGCTATCGCCGTTGATGTCTCCTGCGCCGGAAACCGACCCGCCTGATTCATCCCAGTTGTCGATCCCGTTGAAGGTGGCCCCGGGCAGGGTGCCACCTACGTTGATCAGATTCAGCCCGCCCGAAAGCGGATTTCCGTTTACTGGTTGGCCATAGACTAGGTAACTCCGACCACGATCGTCGCCCCCCGCACTGACCCGCGACGCTCCAATCAAAAGATCCGCCATCCCATCGCCATTGACATCCCCTACACCGGAGACCGACCGGCCAGTCATGTCTCCGCTCTCAATCCCGTTGAAAGTGGCCCCTTCCATCGACCCACCCAGGTTGGCCAAATCCAGCGAGCCTGAGAGAGGGCTGCCGCCCGGCCGACCATAGACCAGATAACTCTGGCCTGTCTGATTGTTTCCATAGACTGCCCCAACCACCAGATCATCGAGTCCATCGCCGTTGACATCGCCCGCAGCCGAAACGGAAAAGCCCGACTGGTCATTGTCGTTTACGCCGCTAAAGGTAGCCCCAGCCACCATACCTCCCACGTCGGCCAGGGCGACCGAACCGGTGAGCGGTCTGCCGCCTGGCTGGCCATAGACCAGGTAATTCTGACCTCGACGGTTTCCAGCCAGATCCACACCGGGTGCCCCGATCACCAGGTCGTCCAATCCATCGCCATTGATATCGCCCGCACCCGAGACAGAGTAGCCGGCATGGTCAAGATCGGCGATGCCCTTGAACGTGGCCCCAGCCACCGTGGTGCCCAGATCAGACAAGCGAATGGAACCCGAGAGTGGTGCCCCCACCGCCGACAACGGTGGACTGGCCAATTCGACCGCCAAACCTATAACCCCTGCAATCGCCAGAGAAAGTCCCTCGCTCCGCCAAAATCGCATCGGACGTGCACCAAAGACCATGTGCCCACACACAGCATCGTAGTCATCAAACAGGAATCCTGCTGATTGATGTCGCTTTCTCTGTATTTGCATCTGGTTTTCTTTTCTGTGTTGATTGACTCGACTTCTTCAGTCGCCTGTCTTATTAGCCAATAGACACACATACAATTTTCCGAGGAGCGAGAATCGGGAAAAGATTACTCATGAAACGCCAAACATATCGACACTAACAAGACACTAATTATTATGGCGGATTCAGTGAATATCAAATTAAAAACATCGTTTTTAACCATGTTTTCTGATCATTTGGCTTGACCAAGAGCAACACTTCAACATCAAGCCGAAAACCATTTGTCGTCGGTCATCAGGAAATGGAGCTGTGTATCACTCACCGGCAACAGGCTGGACGCACTTGGCATATTGGCAGGATCAGTCGTGCAAATCACCCAAGGAAAGGGTCCGGCGTATTTCGTCCGTTTTAAACCCCAACGCCATCGGCCGCACAACGCCGGGCAAGACGACCACATCGTATAGTTCAGAGCAAACCCCTTCGATATCTAACCGATGCACAATATCGCCTGTCCGTAAATCAATCACGTAGAGGCCACAGCGAGCTTGGGCATCCCGTGATTTCAAGTTGTCGTCCAGTGCAAGGTCCCTAAAGGTCTTGTTGTCCCGTGGCCTGGAGAGACCCACAATCGCAAAGTTGCCGACCAATGCCATGCCGCGCAAGTAGCCAGCACAGAACGTCACCGGTTCAAATTTTCCGCTGGCCAGATCGACTGTGCCAAAAAAACCAGTTCCTGAATTCAGGAGCCAAAGTCGCCCCTGATGCATCCGCGGCGAGTGTGGCATCGATAGCTCCGCACACACCACTTCACCTGACGAGACCTCGATCACGCCACCGCCATTATGACGCCGGTCGCGCCAACCGTCCGTTACATCGGACTGGCTAACGGTGGTCACAAATTTTGGCTGTTGGGTTTTTGGATCCATTGCCATCCCATTCAAATGACAGCGATCTTCAGCTGCCAGTTTGCTGATGAACTTCGGCTTCCAAATCGGAATAAAACTGTGTGTTTCGCTGGACGTAGCCAAACAACTGAACAATGTATTGACAAAAACAACCCTGCCCTTGCCATCAACCGCGATATCATGGACATCAATATCACCAGTGGTATAGCCCACTTGCGGTACGTAAAGTCGGTCGTAACCATTGGATAATTGTTCTGCGCCGAGCACATTCTCAAAACGCCACAACTGGAAAAGCGAGCTCATCCATATGGTCTGACCATTGCTCCACAGCCCCATGCAGCGATTAAACGTCCTCTCAAAAATTGATAACCGACCATTGGGTTGCAAGCCGACCATAAACAACTTGCCTGTCTGGTAGGTTGTCATGGCGAAGCTGACACGCTGCTCGGCTAACCACGACGCCAGTTGACGCGATGCAGTGAGTTCGAACTGAGATTCATCAGTATCAGAGGGAGGCTGTGACGGCGGAGAATTTGCCATGGAAACTGTTTCTGGAGGGAATACGACGCGAGACCCAGTTTACATTAGCAGAAAAGAGCCAATGACTTAAGAAACTCAACGGGTTGGCGATGATGCTTGCCGCCGCCTGCGCCCAACCAACAACACGCTCATTGCAAGAAGCGATAGCGTTGTGGGTTCAGGAACTAAAGCTGACGCGTTGCCAGTTGATTGCGATGCAGTCCAGTTGGCACCGAGGATGCCAAGGTCGGCCACGTCAACCAAGCCATCATTGTTGAAGTCGCCGTCAGCGAAGGCCATGTTCGACTGATTGAAATTGGCACCCAAAACACCAAGATCCGCCACGTCCACGACACTATCGCCATTCGCGTCACCGCCCAACAGTATTTCCAGTACCCGTAATTGACCGGTGGTTAGAAGACCAGAGTTATCCCAAGCCAACCCAGATGTTAGCGCAGGCAAGCTCACTGCACTGAACGAACCACTCAGGTCCTCTGGTGAAAAATCAAGGATGTCGAACATGTCACCTGCTTGGGGTTCAAAGCCGTCAATTACTAATACGCCAAGGTTACCGTCAAGGCTCAAGTTCCCATCAACAACCAGCACGTCATGCTCATTGCCTCTAACGGTTCCACCTAGTTCGATTTCCAGTGTGGCAGCAGCACCTTGTGTATAGTCCCCAGAAATGGTCGTCATGCCGGCACTGTTGCCCGGGGCCAACGAACCTGCGTGATTGTTAAGGTCGCCAATCACATGATCGGCATGAAGGTAGCCGTCGGTCATGTTAAAGGTGCCTTCGGTCAGATCCAATGTGCCGGTATCGAGTGTTCCGCCATCAAGGTTAACTGCCCCCGCATCCCACAGCTTGGTCGTATTCGAAACCGCCACCAAACCACTATCATCAATGGCCAACACGCCGTCACCACCTGCTTGTGCATTATTTCCACCGATGTACAGAGACTCCGAATTATTCCACTGCGAACCGGAGCCCGTAACCGTCACTTCGCCGGTAGAGCCGAATACGTCACCGATGTAACCGCGTGTATTGGAAACCACACCACCATCGGTGACGTTCAGTGTGCCGGAGCCGTCTCGCCCCACATACAGTTGACCCGAGTTATTCCACTGCGAACCGGAACCGGCAACCGTCGCTTCGCCGGTGGAGCTGGAATAGCGGCCGATGTAACCGAAGGTATTGGCAACCACGCCACCATCGGTAACGTTCAGCGTGCCGTCGCCATAACGGCCTACATACAGATCATTTGAGTTGTTCCACTGTGAACCAAGGCCGGTTACTGTCACCACGCCCGTTGAGCCGGAGTGATTAGCGATTAAACCGATGGTATTGGCAACCACGCCGCCATCCGTAACGTTCAGTGTACCGTCGCCACTGTGGCCCACATACAGCCAGTCCGAGTTGTTCCACTGCGAACCTGCGCCGGTGACCGTTGCTTCGCCGGTGGAGTCGGATGAGTAACCGAGAATACTGACCGTATTGGCAACCACGCCACCGGATTCCACATTCAGTGTGCCGGTGCCTCCGTGGCC
>Ga0310125_10000294_pt1 | contig 22815 bp, 5 predicted proteins | sample CB11b_Tmax_Bot8__FD_203508 | JGI IMG/M metagenome (GOLD analysis project Ga0310125, IMG submission 203508) | Marine microbial communities from Western Arctic Ocean, Canada - CB11b_Tmax_Bot8 | ecosystem: Environmental > Aquatic > Marine > Oceanic | place: Canada: Western Arctic Ocean | collected... | reverse complement strand
CAAATATGCCGCGGACGCAGAAAAAACAGCACAAGGATTTGATACAATTTCTGCATCGCAAGAAATACTAGAAAGAAATCATGATTTATTTTTTGAGAATGTTAATATAACTTCAACAGTATCTCCAAATGAAGAAAGAAATACAATGAGTTTTACAAAAATGGATTTTGAATTGCATGAACCATATAGTATAACATTTGTGGAGAGAATAAGAGCCGCCGCATACAATAGTGGTTTTTTAGATTATCAAGATGCACCGTATCTATTAACCATAGAATGGAAAGGCATGAACCAAAGTGGCAGGGTCGGTATGCCAACAAACCAAGACACACTTACAAATGGATTTTCAGGGGACCCAAATGATACACTAGTTAGAAAAATACCTATAGTAATTGCTCGTGTTGAGTTTGATGTAACTGCCGGTGGGGCAGTATATCTAATACAAGCCGCGGCATATTCAGAGTTTGGTATGATGGATAGATTCCATCTGACAAGAAATCCTTTTACAATTGCAAAATCAAAATTACAAGCATGGTGCAAGAATTTTGCATTAGAAATGCAAAATCAACAGGAAACAGAAGCGAATCAAGGTTTAAGGTCTTTTGGATATGAAGATGTATATGTATTTGAATTTGATAAGAAATTAAAGAACCTAATGCAAAACCTAAGGGCGACGGAAGAAACAACGACTTATGGTACGACTTATGGTTCAACAGAACAAAGTGATAAGGCTCTAGATAACAAAGCAAATCCAGGGTCTGAAAGCCATCCTAAAAAGTCTGATGCCAAAGAAGCAGGAGGTAATGCCTTTAATGTTCTTAAGACAGAGGTTCCTGCAAATACATCGGTTCTAAAAGTAATGGAAGATACTATAATGTCATCGAAGTTTTTTCAAGAACTCACAAGCGATTTTTGGTTAACATATTTAGATGGTGCTCAAATATTAAGTGATGAGACTAAAGGAAAGCACGGCTGGAGTGAAGCCGACATAAAAGCCGGAGTACCTTTTAAAAAAGACAATGCAGATGCACTTGCTAAGGTAACTGCAAATAATACAATGATCCCTTGGTTTAAAATTATTAGTACGGTGCATACTAATATTGATAAAGGAATAGACCCAATTACTAGAATGTATCCTAAAACTATTATATACAAAGCAATATATTATGAGTTTCATATTTTAAAATTAATAATGCCTGGTATGAGTATAGGAAAAGTTAAGTGGGAAAAAACAGTTCAAAAAAGATACAACTATTTCTATACTGGAGAAAATGTTGATATACAAAATTTACGAGTTAATTATAAAACAGGATACTATCATAGAAATATTATTGCTAAACCAGATTCTTTGCAGACGAAGATTGTAGATACAATAAAAAGAGGATGGCAAGTTATATACGGGGAAGACCCAGAAGAAGTAGAGCTATCAACATTAAGATCATATCCTTCAATAACTCATTCAAAGAATTTAGTGTCAAACACAAATCACAGAGAAGCGATAAGAACACAGGAATTTTTTGATTATCTTATAAACCCAAATGCAGATATGATGAGATTAGAAATGGAAATTTTAGGAGATCCTTCGTATATTGCACAAGATATGTATGTTACTATTGATGGAAATGTAAAAGCAAGAAAACCCTTGAATATGTCTGATGGTGCTTGGAATGATCAATTAAATTGTTTTAATGTAGATAATTCAATGCCTTTAATACACTTAACTTATAGAATGCCAGCCGATATAAGAGAACGTAAAGGTACTATGTTTGATACAGATGCCAACGGTAAAAAAACAGCCGAATCAAATTTATTCTTCTCAGGAATATACCAAGTAAGTAAAGTAGAAAGCAGTATTAAAAATGGAGCATTTACTCAGATATTATTTTTAGTAAGATTAAACAATCAACAAGGAATTGGAAGTGCACCGTTTGTAGCTACTATACCTGTAGAGAAAAAATTAGAAACTAAAGCAGGAGATAAAACTACAATTAGAGACAATGAAGAAGCTTATGGAATCACAAAAGAAGTTACAGAAGGATTAAGTGAAAAAGATGACGAAAAAATGGACAACCTTGGCAAAAAACAGATTTTGGAAGGTAAAGAACCGTGGGAACTTGATTAAATGAAGAGTAAAATAAAATAAAAATGGCTGATCACAGAGGAGACGTATCCAGTAAAGGATTAAACACAGATTTAACATCTTATGTAAAAAGAGATGCTGGACCTTACCTAGGAAGAGTAAAAAGTACAGACGATCCATTAAGAATGGGAAGATTAGGTGTAAACATTATATCTCAAACTAAAAGATTAAATCCTACGTTCTCACAGCTAACATGGTGTAATTATCTTTCTCCTTTCTATGGAGCCAAAAGTAGAGACGCAGTTAGTACAACAAATGCATATCTTCCAAAATCTAATGGACATTCATATGGTATGTGGTTTGTACCACCAGATATTGATACAGACGTATTAGTGTTATTTGTTGAAGGAGAACAAAACGAAGAGAATGCATTTTGGATTGGTTGTGTACAACAACCAATGATGAATCATATGATTCCAGGACACGGTGCTAGTACCCAAGCTGTTGCACCTCCTCCGCCACCATCTTCTAAAACTACTACAGATTTATACGGTACAACATTTGTACCAGCTGGAGAAATAAACAGATACATTTGGGATAAAGCAACACCAGGAAAAATTGGAACAGGGTATTATCCAGTAAATGATACAAGTGCAGAGATATTAAAGGATCAAGGATTAATTAAAGATCCAATTAGAGGTACAACAACGTCATCAGCACAAAGAGAAGCACCAAGTCAGGTGTTTGGAATTAGCACACCGGGTAGAATTAAATCAGACAGCAGGACATCGCCAATAGAATTAGCACAAGACGATTCTTATATACAAACCCCAACTGACAGAGACCCAGGGCATAGTTTTGTAATGGACGATGGTGATGTGAACAACCAAAATCAATTATTAAGATTAAGAACAGCATCTGGACATCAGTTATTAATGCATGATACATCAGGAGTAGTATACATCGCTAATGGTTCAGGAAAATCATGGATAGAGATGACAAAAGACGGCAAAATTAGTGTATACTCAGCTGATGGGATTAATATGAGAACTGAAGGTAATTTTGATTTGCACTCAGACGGAGATATAAATTTTCACGCAAAGAATCATATAAAATTTACAGCAGAAAATAATGTAACTTTAAATTCAGAAAATTATGTACAGGTTATAGGAGAAAATGGAATTTTAACTAGTTCACAATCTGGAGTAGTAAAAACTTATGGCAAGGCAGGAATATCATCTTATACAGGTGGTGGGCAAATGCATGGTGCCGGTGGTAGAGTAGATTTAGCAGGATCACAAGTACACTTTAATTCTAGAGGTGCAAGTTCAGGATGGGGACCAACATGGTTGAAGCCTACAGCGGCAGGAGTTAATATTGTAACAGACGAATCAAAGAACGATGTCGAACTAAATGAATCAGTTAGAATAGAAGCAGATGAAAGCGGTTTATTAAAAGCAAATCAAAGAGCTACAAAAACAACAGTAGCAGATCTAGTTACACACGAACCCTATGTAAGAACTGATTCGTATCCAGTTGATGGAGTTGCATCTTGGGAGAACGAAGCAGAATGGGAAAGATTATCAAAAACTCCAGGTACGTTAGAATACATGGCACAAAAAAACAGAGAGTCAAAAATAAAATCAATTGTTGATGGACAATATAGAGCAGACATAAAGAATTATATTACAAAAAAACTAGGAAGTTCTACAGCAGTAACTAAAGCAAACGAGTTGGCAAAAGAATATAATAAAATATATAATGAAATACATCATGTTGCAAAAATTTTACACGATCCTATTGGAAGTGTTGAAGAAATATTAAAGAAAAAAGTTATTGCTGGACAGATAACAAATATTTCTAATATAGTACACGGTGCAGTAGGCAAAGCAATAGACACAGTAATAACTAATATTGCCCAATCAAGCATAGGGAGAGCAATTAGTAGGTTTTTTAGCTAATAAATATTTAAAATGGCATATGAAAATAAAACATCAACTAGTAAAGCAAACAGTGTAACTTTTAAAGGGTTTAGTTCTCGTGCAGATAAAAAGAACTTTAAACTGTATGATTTTGAATGTGCAAAACAAGATTTACTTAATAGATTATCTGTAAGAAAAGGTGAGAGAGTTGAAAATCCTGAGTTTGGTACAATAATATATGATTGTATTTTTGAACCATTAACAGAACAACTTAAAGAAGCAATAATTGCCGATGTAACAGCAAATTTAAATGCTGATTCACGTATAAGCACTGAAGAAATACTAGTATCTGAAGCAGAACACGGTATTGCCGTACAAGCAACAATAACATATGTTCCATTAGACATCACCGAAAAACTCCGATTTAGTTTTGACGAAAATGCATTACTTCGTCTATCTTAATGTACGCATATAATTAATACTATAAATATTGTTATTAAAGATATTAAAGTATTATGGCCACAACAGAACGACAAAATAGATTATTAGTTGCAGAGGATTGGAGAAAGATTTACCAATCGTTTCACCAAGCGGATTTTAAATCGTACGATTTTGAAACACTTCGTAGAACAATGGTGGCTTACCTTAAAGAGAATTACCCAGATGATTTCAATGACTTTGTAGAAAGTTCAGAGTATGTAGCACTTATTGATTTAATTGCCTATATTGCTCAGTCACTATCGTTTAGAGTGGATTTAAATGCAAGAGAAAATTTTTTAGAAACAGCAGAAAGAAGAAATTCTGTATTAACACTAGCAAGACTACTCAATTATAATGCAAAAAGAAATCAACCAGCAACAGGCTTACTTAAATTTAATACTATTTCTACAACACAAGATGTAAATGATTCAACAGGAACAAATTTAGCAAATTCAACAATAGTATGGAATGATTCAGCTAACTCAAATTATAGAGAACAATTTATAGCAATATTAAATGCGGCTAATGTTAGTGGACAACTTTTTGGAAAACCAAGAGATTCAAAAGCTATAGGTGGAATTAAAACCGAAGTTTATACCTTAAGTACAAATCAACTTGACTTACCAATTTTTAGTTTTAGAAAAACTATAGGAGGTGTTAGTAGAAAATTTGAAGTAGTACCATCAGCAGTTAACAAATCTGAATCAATTTATGAATCAAATCCAATTGATGGTGCAGGCCTTACTTACACATATAGAACAGACGGCTCTGGTGATTCTTCAAACAATACAGGTTTTTTTGTTTTATTTAAACAAGGATTATTGCAAAAAACTGAATTTACTATAAACCAAAGTACAACAAATTATATTCAATCACTTACTTCTGCAAACATTAATAATAATGATATTTGGTTATACAAATTAGATCAGTTTGGCCAACTTTATCAAAAATGGACACAGGTTCCTAACCTAACAGGTAATAATGTAATATATAATTCATTATCAAAATTTCAAAGAAATATTTACAATGTAGTAACAAAAAATAATGACACAGTCGACCTTGTGTTTGGTGACGGAAACTTTTCAACTATACCTTTAGGATCGTTTAGAGTATATTACAGAACAAGTGATAATAGCAAGTATGCAATACAACCTGCTGAAATGCAACATATCCAAATAGGAGTACCATACACAGATCTTAACGGGTCACAACAAACGCTTTCAATAGGGATTAGTTTAAAAAGTAGTGTTTACAATGCCTCGGCAACAGAATCAAATGCATCTATTAGAGAAAAGGCACCACAAGTTTATTATTCACAAAATAGAATGATTACTGCTGAAGATTATCAGGTAGCACCATTGTCAGCGTCACAAGAAATTATTAAAGTTAGATCAGTTAATAGATCAGCCTCAGGAATTAGTAGGGCTAAAGAAATTTTAGATCCAACCGGAGCATATTCAAATGTTTCTGTTTTTGCTGAAGACGGAATTTTATATAGAGAAGAAAAAACAAATACATTTACTTTTACTTTTACAAATAAAAATACAATTTCATCAACAATTAATACATTTGTAGAAGAAAAATTAAAAAATGCATATTCAAGACAATTTTATTACTTAAAATATGGTGTTAAAGATTTAAGTTCTTTAACAGCAACATGGAATTCAACAACAACTAGTACAAATACAAATACAGGATATTTTAAAGGTAATGGACCTTTAGTAATTGGTGATTTTGCTACATCTAATTTAAAATATGCTAAAAAAGGTGCTCTTATAAAATTTACATCGCCAGATACACGACAATTTTTAAATAATACACTTGTAACAGCAGGAACTGATAATGCAGAAGATAGAATGTGGGCAAAAATTGGTGCTGTTGATGGAGATGGTGCAAATACCGGAATAGGTAATTTAGAATCAGGAGTAGGACCAGTTACACTTAATAATATTATTCCAAACGGTTCAATTATATCTGCTTTATTTCCAACATTTTCAACGTCATTTAGTACTACACTTAAAAACGATTTAATTGATAGAATTGAAGCATACGAAACACTTGGAATAAGATACGATTTTGATACTGAAACATGGAAAGTAATAACGTCAACAAATATATCTGCAAGTTCGGTATTCAGTTTATCTAATGCTGGATCTACATCAGGTACAAACTTAGATTCAAGTTGGTGGTTTAAATTTACAAATGATGGTAATACGTATACTGTAACGTACAGATCGTTAGATTACATATTCGAATCAGAATCACAAAATAAATTTCATTATGATGCACAAGAAAAAATTTATGATTATAAAACAGGCAAAAGTGTAAAAGATACAATAAAAATATTAAAAACAAATTCATTAGTTTCAACAGGAAATTCAATTGGCTATCCAATTAATTGGCAAGTAGTTGATACTATTATTGAAGCAGATGGATTTCAAGATAATAGAAAAGTTAAAGTAGGATTTTATGATGACGACGATGACGGTGTTGTAGATAATCCAGAAATATATGATATTGTGGTTGAGCCAGAAACTAGTACAACAACTAAATTTGTATTTTATCAAAAATATATTTCTTATGATAATATAGAAAGATATAAACCATACGCCGCAACAAATTTTATTGTATCAAAAAACGAATCAGATATAACACTATCTAGTTCAACATATACAAATGGACAGTTATTTTATTTTTATGATGGAGCAGAAGATGTGGTTAAGAAATATAGTTCTTCTACAAATACGTTATCAACTACAACAGATTATTATGGTAGACGAGGAAGATCATCTTTAACGTTCCAGTATAAACATAATGCCGGACAAGAAACAAGAATTGACCCGTCAGTATCAAATTTGGTTGATGTGTATATGCTAGAAAGAACATACGATAACTTATTTAGAATATGGTTACAAGATGGTGGAAGTAAACCAATATCAAGTACATCAGATCAATTGAGAATTTCATATGCTGGTATACTTGATCCAAAAAAATCATTAAGTGATCAAATAATATATCATCCAGTAGACTATAAAATTTTATTTGGTACAAATGCAGACGAAGAACTACAAGCAACATTTAAAGTTGTAAAAAATTCTAAAACTAATAGTACTGATGCAGTAATTAAAACAAGAGTAATATCAGCAATAAACGAATTCTTTGCATTAGCTAATTGGGATTTTGGAGATACTTTTTATTTTACAGAGTTAGCCGCTTTTGTACACAATCGATTAGCACCAGACTTACTAACCGTAGTAATAGTTCCAAACCAAGCAGAACAAGGGTTTGGCTCTTTGTTTCAAATTGCAAGTGCATCAGACGAAATTTTTATCAGTGGGGCCACCGTTGATGATGTTACAATTATAAGTGCTTTAGGAGCCAATCAGTTATTGGCATCAGGCACAGTAGTGACATCAACTTCCACAAAAACTACAACAACAACATCTTCGGCAGTATCTGGCACCACTACAACATCAGGATCAGGATCATCCACTGGTAGTAGTGGAGCAGGATACTAATGGCAGACTCTCCAATTAATACAGGTTCAGATCAAGAAGTAGTCATTCAAGACGGAGTAGAGTTAAGAAGATCAATTGCTCATCTTCCTGCATTTTATAGAACAGATACTAATACGAGATTTTTATCTAGTGTGCTAGATCCACTTATTCAAAAAGGTGCATTAGAAAGATTAGATGGATTTATTGGTAAGCAAGATGCTTATACAAGACAATTAACTGATACATATATTTCTGCTACTAATAGAGATAGAATGTCTTATCAATTAGAACCAGCAGTAACTTATACAGATAGAGATACAACATCAGTTAATCCAGAAGACCAAGTAAAATTTTCTGGTACATATGATGATTATATTAATCAAATAAAATATTTTGGTGGTAAGGTAGATAATCATGATAGATTAAACAACGAAACTGTATATTCTTGGAACCCAGCTATAGATTTAGATAAATTGATTAATTACAGAGAATATTATTGGTTACCAGAAGGACCAAATCCTATAATATTAGATTCAGTAGGACCAACGGCATTGATTGAAATTGATGTAACTGCATGGTTAAATGATGGGAGTTCAACAGGAGCATGGAAGTTTGGAACAAAAGCAACTGAAAGAAATCCTCAAATAAGATTATACAGAGGTAACACTTATAAATTTAAAATAAACGCAACAGGACATCCGTTCCACATTATGACAGAACCATATCGCCAAGGTATTGCAGAAGACGGATCAACTTCTACTTTATATACAACAGGTGTAACAAATTCTGCAACCGATTCAGGTACAGTTACTTTTACAGTACCAACTACGGCACCAGATGTACTTTATTATCAGTGTGGCAATCATGATAGTATGTATGGAATTTTTAGCATTGGAACAATAAGTTCAACAACAAAAATTAACGTTGTAGATGATATTTTAGGTACAAAAAATTATGCATTAAGAACATTAAGTTTATCAAACGGAATGAAAATTAAGTTTGGATCTAATGTTACTGATAGTGCATATGCAGATAAAGAATATTATGTTGAAGGAGTAGGAAATTCAATTACATTAACAAATATTGAGACCTTAATTACTCCAGAATCTTATGCTACAGAAACAACAATCAAATATGATTCGGTGGTATATGATTCAAGACCATATGCAAAAGCATTTTATCGCCCTGAAACATTAGATTACATAACAATTAAAAGAGATTCAAAAGATCAAAACGCTTGGTCAAGATATAACAGATGGTTTCATAAATCAATAATCGACGAAACAGCAAGAGTAAATGGAAATGCTTCAACGTTGTTAGAAACAGATAGAGCAAAAAAACCAATTATAGAATTTGATTCAGGATTAGCATTATATAATCATGGAACAGTTGCTAAAAATTCTGTAACATTATTTGACACAACAACAACCGATGCATTCTCAACAGTAGTAAAACAAACTGGTTACATTGTAGACGGGTTAGCATTAGTAAATGGAATGAGCATAGTGTTTTCTGCAGATACTGATCTATTTGTAAAAGATAAAATTTATACAGTTAACTTTGTACAAGCAGGAGATTCAACATCGGTAATTAATCTTACCGAAGCAACAGATGCCACCCCTGTTGATAATGAATCTATTTTTATAGAATTTGGTGCAACAAATCAAGGTAAAACTTATTATTATGATAAGTCAACAACTACATGGAAAACAGGACAAACAAAAACGAAAGTAAATCAACAACCGTTATTTGGAATGTGGGATAACGATCATATTAGTTTTGATGACGCAACAACTTATCCAAATAGTTCATTTACTGGTACAAAAGTTTTTGAATATACAATATCTGATACAGCAACAACAGATACAGTTTTAGGATTAAAAGTAAAATACAACACAATTAATAATGTAGGCGACCTCGTTTTTAATTCAGATCATACAGCAGGATCATTTACATACAGAATAGGTAACACTACAAACACAAAACAGCTTTCAGAAGGTCATTTGCATTATACTACTGATTTAACAACACATAATTCAAAAGGTGCTTGGATTAAAAGGATTAACAAAAGTAAACAAAGAGTAATTAGAACAGTTATAGTAGACGAAATAGAAAAACAATTGTTTCCAGTAGACTTTTATACAAATTCAGCTTCTCTTACTGACTTAGAAATTTCTGTAAATGTTAATGGTATAAGAAAAAATTTAACAACAGATTATACGTTAGTAGACGGAACAGTAAACAAATATGTTAAATTTGTAAAAGAGTTAACAGTAGGTGATCAAATTAAATTAACAGGATATTCAATAGCAAAAAAAGTTGCAAATAAAGGAATTTACGAAATACCAGAAAATTTATCTATTAATCCATTGAATGTACAATTAGGTACATTTACATATGGGCAGGTACTTGGACACGTACAAGATATTTTTAGTAAGAACATAAATGTTACAGGTAAAGTTCCTGGAGAGTCAACTCTTAGAGACAATCCAGATGCAAGTTTAATAGGCGGGTTAATACTTCAGCACGAAGGAACATTATTACCTGCTGTATTTGGTTTAATAGATCAAGAAGCAAATGTATTAACAGCAATAGATTATTGCAATCGAGAGTATGAAAAATTTTATAATTCATTTTTAACATACGGCGTTGGTACAGCATACGAAGGAATTGTTGCAGATAGGGTAGATGAGATAATAACAGGTATTAATTTAGGAAAAACCGAAACATTTCCATTCTTTTATGAAGATATGATAGGGGTAGGAGAAAATTATTCTTTAAGAACATACACAGTACCTGATCCATCTGAAACAGAATACGCAATTGATTCGTTGCATACAATGACTGCAACAAATAATAGAGCAGTATACGTTTATAAAAATGATGTGCAATTGATCTTGGATACAGACTATACTGTTAGTACAACTGACGATAGCATTAATATAATATCTACACTTGTTACAGATGATATTATTAAGATTAGAGATTATAGTGATACAACCGGAAGTTATATTCCACCAACTCCAACTAAACTAGGAATGTATCCAAAATTTACACCTGAGAAATTTACTGATACAACTTATATTACTAATACATCGGTTATTAGAAAACACGATGGCTCATATATTAAAGCATATGGTGATGAAAGAGATGATTTAATATTAGAACTTGAAAAAAGAATTTATAATAATATTAAAACAGCTTACGATTCTACGTTATTAGATATTAGCGACGTTGTTCCGTCAGCATTTAAATCAACAGAGTATACGTTATCAGAAGTAAATGATGTATTAGGTCAAGATTTTTATATGTGGGCAGGTAGAAATTCAGTACAATATATTAATAATATAACATTTAGTGAAGGGTCACCGTTTACATATAATTATTCAGCATCGACAGATAGATTGAACAGTGCTAGTTTGCCAGGACATTGGAGAGGCATATACAAATATTTTTACGATACAGATAGTCCACATACAAGACCATGGGAGATGTTAGGTTATTCAGAAAAACCAAGTACTTGGGAAAGTACATATGGATCTGCACCGTACACATCGGGTAATACAGTATTATGGGACGCTGTTGCGACACAGGAAGGTAGATACGGAAAACCAAATATTGCATCATATATTCCAATGGATGCATCAGGAGAATTATTAGATCCGCTTGCCGCAAGATTAGTTGATAATTTTGATATACCAAATAGAAATCAATCATGGAAATTTGGTGATCAAGGACCAGCCGAAACAGCCTGGAGAAGATCGTCTGCATATCCATTTACTGCTATAAAAATGTTAGCAGTTACAAAACCGGCAAAATTTTTTAATTTATTTTTTGATAACAGTAGATTAACTAAAAATGTTTCAAATAATTTAGTTAATACAGATACACTTATAAGACAAAATTTAAGTACAGCAAAATATCATTTAGAAACGTCAACAAACACACGAAGTGGAGTTGTAACAAGATATACAACAGCAGGGTACCAGCCATTTGTAGTAAATCATTTGGTATCAAATACTCTTGATCCTAACACATTTTTCTATACTAAGATGAAAGGATTAAGTGTACAGTTAGTTTATAAACTAGGCGGATTTACTGATAAAGATAATTTAAAAATTTTAACAGATTCAGTTTCACCAGGATCATCATCAGGTTCTAAATTTATACCAGAAGAAAATTATAAAATATTATTTAGAACATCAAATCCTGTAAACAGTTTTAATTATTCAGGAGTTTTAATTGAAAAGAATACAAATATATCAGATGATGGCTCTACGTTAGCTGGTGGTTATAAGGTATTAGGATATTCTACTATTAAACCTTTTTTTAATTTTTTCTATCCTTTAAAAAGAGTTGTAAGTGAAAAACTTTCTGTAGCAAATATAGAAGTACTAACGTATACAGAATATGATACAACTATGCAAACAGTACCATATGGTCATGTGTTTGATACAATCCAACAGGTTGTAGATTTTTTAATGGGATATGGGAAATGGTTAGAATCGCAAGGTTTTGTTTTTGATAAGTTCTCAAACGAAATAAAAGAAGTATTAAATTGGAAAACGTCAGTTAGTGAGTTTTTATTCTGGACAACGCAACAATGGACAGCAGGCTCGGCAATTACAGTATCGCCGGGAGCAGACGGATTTCATTTAAACACAAAAGATTCAATTGTTGGAAAATTAAGAAACCTAGCAGGAGATTATTCTTTATTAGATGCTGGTGGAAGAAAAATTAATATTGGAGATGTTAAAACTAAAAGGTTAGGAAAAACATTTGATATTTCAATTCAAGATCCTGCAACAGGACTTTATAACGTAGAACTGAATACGGTTCAAAAAGAACATATATTATTATTTGATAATAAAACTGTGTTTTCGGATATTATATATGAACCATATACAGGATATCGTCAAGCAAGATTAAGACTAGTTGGATGGAAAACAAGTAACTGGAATGGTGATTATTATGCTCCAGGGTTTATATTTGATACAGCACAGGTTACATATTGGATAAAAAATACAGATTATAAAATTGGTGATACTGTAGAGTATCAAGGAAAGTTTTATGTTGCAAAAATAAATCATAATTCGATTACAACGTTTGATAATAATAGTTGGATGCAAAAAAATAAAAAACCAGCACCACAATTAATACCAAACTTTGATTATAAAATTTCTCAATTTAATGATTTTTATAATCTTGAATCAAATAATTTTGATGAATCACAACAAGGATTGGCGCAACATTTAATTGGCTATCAATCAAGAGATTATTTAGAAAATCTTTTTGTTAATGATATTTCACAATATAAATTTTATCAAGGATATATTCAAGAGAAAGGTACTCAAAATGCTATTGATAAATTATTAAAAGCAAAATACGAAGGACAAGACATTTCTTTAGATTTATATCCAGAGTGGATGATTCGTACAGGATATATCGGAAATACTGATTCAAGAGAAAGTATTCAAATTACATTAGACGATGATATATTTACAGCAAATTCACAAAGTATTGAATTGTATGATACTTCTAATGAATTACAACAATATGCTAGATCTGTTTATGTTGATAAAAGTACTTTATATAGTAAACCTGTAGAATATATGGCAGGTACGACGTTTTCAAGATACAATTATGCTAATACAGGTTTAAACAGAGACGGTGTACAAGTTTATAAGACAGCAGGATATCCTCAGCTTATACAAGTTCAACATACTGTATATGATGAAACAGGTCTTTTAGATTTAGATATTAATTCTATAACAGCAAATGATTTAATATGGGTTGCTAATAAAAGTAATCAAGATTGGGACGTATTTCGTTTAACATCAGCAGGATATACAATTGCAAATATAAGAGCAATTAATGGTAAGACACAATTAGAAATTACATTTACTGACTCACATGGATTGTCAGCAGGTAGTATGACAACATTACCTGATTATGTTGCAATAGCAAATGCTAAAACAGAAGAGTTAAATGCAGTTTATCTTGTACAATCAACTCCAGATCATAAAACGGTAGTTATAGATTATACAGACACAGTTGCGTTCCTACCTCAGCTAGAAGATGGGTCAACAGCAGACAGTTATGGAAATATTTACAAATTTATTTCTGTAAGATTAAGCTCGATGGATAATGTTAACGATAGACTAACTTACAATGTTTATAATGATTTAAATGATAGTATATTAAAAGAAGGTGATAAGGTTTTTGCAGATGCAGATACATCTGGATTGTGGCGTGTTTATGAAAAACAAGATCCATATACACAAATTAGAATGTTGTCACCAGACACAGCCACAGCAGATCAATCTTTTGGATATAAAGTAATAGCAAGGAATGATGGTAGATCAGTTATAACGTCAGCACCAAAAGCCGGACAAGGTACAATACACTTTTTATTTAGAAGAGAAAGTACAGCAGGAACTGGATTTCAAACTACGTCATCATTTACTACTACTGCAGGTAACGATGGTATGGTCTTGGGAATAGGTTTTTCATTAACAATGAGTACAGACGAAAACTTTGTAGTAGCAGGCGGACCTTATACAAATACAATTGGTTCAGATGGTAGTACAAGATTTACCAGTGCTGGATTAATTAAAATATTTGTATGGGATCCAGCAACGTTCAAATATGGAACATTAAGTGAAATAACACCACCAACTGATGAAGGGCATCAACATTTTGGATGGGCACATAAAATTTGTGAACCAACTGTTAGTTCTTTTAGATCTACTCCGGTAAAATATATGTTTGTATCAGCACCAGGAAAATGGAATGATACAGGTAGAGTTTATATGTATGAATGGGGCGTTGGAGAAGACGGCTCCACGTATGATACTTGGACACAATGTCTGGAAATAGATTCAGGTGTTGCAGGAACAGGCAAAAAATTTGGACAAGCATTGGAAGCCAATGATAATGGTGATATTCTTGCAGTTAGATCTAAAGCACCAGGACAAGCAGGAATGGTAGAGATATTTGTAAGAACATCACAATCAAGTGATGATAGTACACAACACGCATTTACTCTTGTACAAACATTGACTGGTACATCTAATGATGGTTCTAGTTTGAATAGAGGGTTTGGTTCATCGTTAGCAATGAATAAAGACGGAACAACTTTAATAATAGGTGCACCAGGTGCCGATACAACAGATACCGTAGATGCTGGAAAAATATATTATTATAAATGGAATGCAGACGGATCTACAAATACCTACACTTTACAACAAACAATCGAAGCACCTGATATTCAAGTTAATATGAGATTTGGATCAACATTAGATATAAATGATTCAGGTACACGAATAGTAATTGGTGCAGAAAAAATGTCAAATAGTAGAGAACAAAAATTTGATTCAGGAGAAACAACATTTGATTTACAAGATACAAGGTTTATAGATGAAAATATTGGATCAGGCGGTGTTTACACTGCCACTATGTATAATACAAAATATATAATTGACGATAAATTAATAACAATAAGTGTATCAGCAAATGATGATTTTGGTAGAGGTGTTTGTGTTATTGATCAATCAGTTTTAGTTGGCTCACCAGAAGATGATGGTAATATATCAAGCGATGGAAGTTCAATAGTTAGTAATGACGGAACAGTAACTTGTTTTGATTTAACAACTGATAACGCATATGCATGGAAACAAATTGCTTACGAAACTGCATTAATAGATGACAATAAATTAGGACAAGTTTTTAATTTTAGTAAAAGTAGTAAACAAATCTTAAATTATTTTGATTTATATGATCCAATTAAAGGTAGAATATTAGGAGTTGCAGACAGAGAAATTAATATTAAGACTGCATACGATCCAGCATCGTATAACTTTGGTGCAGATGTAAGAGAAAACGTTGCATGGGGAGAAGAACATATAGGAGAAATATGGTGGGATTTATCTAAAGTAAAATGGTTATGGTATGAACAAGGAGATCAAGAATTTAAAATTAATAATTGGGGTAAAATATTTCCTGGATCGTCTATTGATATCTATGAATGGGTTGAAACAACAATGTTACCTAGCGAATGGAATGCTGTTTCAACTAGCTATAACGTAGCTAATACAATTGGAAACGTAACAGGAATACCACAACATATAACTGATACACGATATACAGTTAAACAAAAATATAGTTCAGAATTAGACGGTTTTGTAAATTATTATTATTACTGGGTGAAAAACAAACAAACCATGCCAGATAACTCAGTAGTTGTAAGAAAAAATACTGCGGCTTTTATAACGAATATAATTTTAAATCCTCAAAATTCTGATATTAGGCATTATTCAGTTACTGATGTAAACAAACTTTTAGTATTTGGTGCAAAACAAGACCTTTCTAATGACGAGATTATTTTAAATATTGACATAAGAACAAATACATTTGAAGGTGAGTCACATTCGGTTTGGAAGTTAGTAAGAGAAGGTGATAAAGATTTCCGTCCAGGAACAGCGATTGAAACACGTTGGTGGGACTCATTAATCGGAACAAATATTACAGGAAACATTGTTCCAGATTTAAATTTACCTATTAATGAAAAATATGGAAATAGTATTAGACCAAGACAATCTTGGTATGTTAATAGATTTGATGCATTAAAAGAAATAATAGATTATGCAAATTCAGTTTTAAAAGTTAATCAATTGTCAGGAACAATAAGTTTAGATAATTTAAATGCCGCAGAAGCAGAGCCAACATTACAAAGTTTAGAATGGGACGCAAAAATTGCCACATATGCTGAATTAACTTATATTGATACTAAGGATTTAAGCGGTACTGTAAACTATCTTGTAGAAGCAGATGAAACAATAAACGGATATTGGTCAATATACCAATGGGATGGATCAGTGTGGTCTAGAACAAAAGTACAAACATATAACACAGCAAATTATTGGTCATATATTGATTGGTATGCAATTGGATTCGATGAAAATACACATATAGACAAACAAATAACATATCAGTATGAATTAGATACTTTAGATTTAGACATAGGAAAAATTGTAAAAGTTACCTCAGCTGATACCGGTGGCTGGAAATTATTCTGTAAAAAAGTTGCAGAGTGGGATAATGTTGGAACTGAAAACGGTACAATTAGATTATCTACTAAACTTTATGATTACTCACAAGACGCAACCGGATTTGCAGATGCTGATAATTTTGATGATAATTTCTTTGATCAAGAACCAGCAATAGAAACTCGTAAAGTATTAACAGCATTAAGAGATAATTTATTTGTTAATAATCTTGCAGTGGAATACAATACATTATTTTTTATTGGATTAAGAAGAGTATTGTCAGAGCAAACTTATGTAGATTGGGTGTTTAAAACGTCATTTATTAATGCAAAAAATTCTGTAAGAACATTAGATAAAAGAAAAACGTATACAACAGGAACAGATGCATGGATTGAATCTTACATAAATGAAGTTAAACCATTCCATACAAAATTAAGAGAATATAAATTAGGATACACAGCATTAGAAACACAAGACGGTTTATTTACAGACTTTGATAATCCTCCTTTTTATGATACAACAACTGGAGCAATTAGAAATTTAAACATAACTGGTGATACTACTAAACAAACTGAATATCCACATAAATTTTGGAGTGAATATTATAAAAAACACGTAGCATCAATTACAATATCTAAAGCAGGATCGGGATATACAAAAGTTCCAACAGTTACAATATTAGGCGGAACAGTAGGTAGTGCAGGACCATTCCAAATTTATGATACAGCGGCATCTGGTGCAAGTTCAGGGTCATTAGGATATTACTATCCACTTTACACATCAGAAACACAATCTAATATTGCTGATACACAAAATAGTGGAACAGGAACGTCAAGATCATTTACATTTAATAATCTTTCTGGTACGTTTTATCAACCAACATCGCATACAACATATGCACAAACAACAAAATCCGGAACGTATAAAATGTATACTACACCAACTACAACTGCGGCAACTGCCACAGCAACAATACAAAATGGTGCAGTTACAAAAATTACAGTGACAGGAGTTGGTGCAAATTATACATCAACACCTACAGTAATAATTTCAGGTGGTTTGGCAGATGGTACAAATCCTACTGATCAAGCTAAAGCATATGCAAATTTAGGAAATGATCTTGTAAGAGATTTTAATACAACAGTTAAATTTGATAGAATATCATCTACATCACGAGTACAAGATTGGACAGCGTTAACAGTTTACGCTTATGGAGAGTTAATTAGATATAAAAATCAATTGTATAAAACAACAAGTGCCTTTACTGCAACCTCAGATTTTGATGATAACGAAGGAAATGTATACAAAGTATATGGAGACGAAACAGGATTAAGTGCGGCAGACAGAACAAAAGGTTTTTATACACCAGTATCTGGAATGCCAGGAAATGAATTATCACAATTAATGACCGGAGTAGATTATGGTGGAACGATGGTTACAGGCTTATTGTTTACACAAGGTCAAGGATGGGATAAATCGGGTTGGTATGATTATGCATGGGACCATTACGGTACATCAAACATTAAAACGTTTTATGGAGATGGTAGTAAAGTTTTATTTACATTTATAACAGCACCGACGTCAACGGATGTTTATCAAGTATATGTTGCAGGAACATTAACAACAGATGTTTTCAGAGGCGATGGATCAACAACAACAGTTACATTAAGTTCTGCTCCAGCCAACGGAGCTAAAATTGAATTTATACCATTTGGTGATGATGGTGTATTAACACCAACTGATGATAGAACATTAGATGCATTAGTTAAAGGCGGATTATTTAATTCAGCATTAGGTACATCAGCATCAGATATATTAATGGAAGGAGACGATTTTATTTCCCCTGAAACAAGTTACGCTCCGGAAGAAGCAATACCAGGACAAATGTTTGACACGGTAGATATTAAAGTTTACACGTCTCCAGAATCAGGTGTACCATTTATTACAACAAAAAATTACCTAGTTGATAGTTCAACAACAACGTTCTCAACAGGAGAACATCCAGGAACGTTAGCATCAGTTACTGTATCAGTAGACGGAGTAACTAAAAAAATAACAACAGATTATACAATTAATATAGCAAACAAAACAATTACATTTAATATAGCACCAGTAACTAACAGTGTTGTATCAATTAGAACGTTTGCAATATCAGGAGAAAATTATAGAGTATTAGATACGTACACAGGAGATGGTAGTACAGTTTCATTTACAACAGCATCTAGAGAAAACTTTAATTTTGATTCAAGTAATTCACAAATTTATATTACAATTAATGGAGTACCAGAAACAGCATACACAACATCGTCATTAGGAAAACTATTGACTGTTACATTTAATTCTGCTCCGGCGGCAAATGCTTACATTCAAGTTGCAGGATTTAATCAAACAACGGCAACAAGAGCATATGCTCAAATTATGTCAAGTACAATTACATATGATGGAGCAATAAACAGACATACTTTAACATATCCACCTGGAGCAATTGGACCATATTCAGGATTAACAATGATTGAAGTTAATGGAAAAATGTTAAGAGGACCAGATAATACATATTATTTAGGAGATGGATCAACTTATACATATGGAGTTGTATCAGGGTTGGACGATGGTTCAACAGTTGATCCTTCAAAAACAATTTCATCTGTAGATGATGTACAAGTATTTGTAAACGGAGTACAAAAATCATTAAACACTGACTACACAGTTGACATAGGAAATCAAAATGTTGAATTTGTTGCAAGTGCAGTTCCGACAGCAACAGACGTAATTGCAATATCAACGTTAGTTGATAATCATTATTATAATGAAGGTAATGACATAATTTTAATTCCAAGTAGAATAACAAGTCCTTATAGTTTATCATCAAGTGATATTATAACAGTAACAACTTTTAATAATGCACTTGGGACAAAATTAAGAAGAGAAGTTTTAGAAGGTAGACCAACTGGTATATTTGTTTTAAGATTTGATCCATTAAACGCAGAATATACAACAGCCTGGTTAAACGGAACACAATTAATAAAAGATTATGATTACACATTAACAGGAAATACAATAACGGTTATAGGAAAAACAATAACTTCATCTGATAGGTTAGATGTGATGTACTTTGCTTTAGGATCGGCAATTAACGCAACAGGATTTAGAATATTTAAAGATATGTTGAATAGAACATTCTATAAACGTATTTCAAAATTAAGCACAACAGAAATTGCAGAAGATATTGTTGAAAGTGCATTTGAAATCCAAGTTAAAGATGGAACAGTTTTAGGTACACCTAACGCGGCAAATAATATGCCAGGTGTAATTTTTGTTGACAAAGAAAGAATTGAATACTTTACAAAATCAGGAGATACATTAGGTCAATTAAAACGTGGAACTCTTGGAACAGGAATTAAGGAGCATAGATCAGGAGCGGCTGTCGTAGACGCATCTGGAACTCAAACTATCCCTTATGCTGATTCAGTATATACTGACACCTCAACAGGTGATGGTAGTACAGTCGCATTTACGACAACACAAACCATAACCTCAGCTAGTCAATTAGACATATTCATTGGTGGCCAACGATTGTTGTTGACTAGCGAGGACGGTTCAACTATTAACTATTCAGCATCTGGAACTACGGTAACTCTAAGTACAGCACCAGCATCTGGAACGCAGATTAAAATATTACATAAGAAAGGACAGGTTTGGTATACAGCATTAGGCGGTAACCCTGCAAACGGCCAAGGATTACAAGCCTCTACTACTCAACAAGCTAATTTCATAGCAGGAGAACCAACAAATGCACCTGAATAAATACAATAAGATGACTGAAGAAATTAAACAAAACGAACATAAAAAAGAGACACAAAAACCACGTGATCACAGCGGAGTAATGATGACTGGACACATTAAAATATTTGATCCAGAAACTGGTGAAGTAATAGTAGATAAAAGTAATGCTATTCATTACGAAAATATGTCTCAAAGTTTGGCAAACAGTTTAGCAAACAAAACAACAGGTTTTGTACACGAAATGGCGTTTGGTAATGGTGGAACATCTGTCGATCCAACAGGAATTATAACTTACCTAACACCAAACTCAACAGGTACAAACGCAACATTATACAACCAAACATATTATAAAGTAGTAGATGATAACTCATCTACTAATAAAGATACAACAAGAAATAAAATGGAAGTACGACATACAGCAGGAAACAAATATACTGATATAGTTGTAACTTGCACATTAGATTATGGAGAGCCAACAGGACAAGCGGCTTTTGATAATACAACAGATTTTAACGATGCATATGTATTTGATGAATTAGGGTTAAAAAGTTTGGAAGGAACAGAGAACGGATCAACAAATAAATTATTAACACACGTTGTATTTCATCCAGTACAAAAATCATTAAACAGATTAATTCAAATTGATTATACTTTAAGAGTACAATCATTAACAACATTCACTGAAACAAGTTCAACAGCAGTAAGCACATCAAATACTGTAAGTGGCACAACAGCAGGTAGTAATACAGGGTACTAATAAATGGCGTATATAGTAAACAAAACAAATAGTTCAGCATCACCAAATGCTTATACAGTTCAAGATGGGGTTGTAAATGCTCAAACTGATCTTTCTCTTATTGGAAAAGGATATGCAGGTTATGGAGAAACTATTGCTGAAAACTTTTTACACTTATTAGAAAATTTTGCAAATACATCAGCACCAACAAAACCAGTTATAGGACAACTTTGGTATGACGGAACAGAGTCAAGATTAAAAGTTTATAACGGAACAACTTGGGCACCTTTAGGAGGAGCTACATATCAATCAGTAGCACCTTCAGGGCAAGTAAATGGAGATATTTGGATAGATTCAGATACTGGTCAAATGTATTTTTACAACGGAGCAACAAATATTTTAGTAGGTCCACCTGCAGGTACGGGTACTGCAAATGGATTTAACTATGATACAATATTAGATTCAACAGATGCATCACAGAACATTACTAAATGGTACAATGACGGAAATTTAATTGGAATCATTTCAGAAGATACTTTTACACCAAAAGTTGCTCTTTCAGGATTTGCAACAATTACAAAAGGTATTACACTTTCAACAGCAATAACAAATTTAAAATTTGCAGGTACGGCTACAGATTCAGATCAATTAGGTGGAGTTACAGCGGCAAATTATTTGAGATCAAATGCAAATGATACAACAACAGGTACATTAGGAATTGTAACAGATTCAGGAATGACAGTTGGAACAGATAGTGATATATCTGTTACAGTTGATGCAAGTGGAGGAATTATTGCTAATACAATACAAGATACAGATATTACATTTAAAGTTAATGATGGTGGTGTGACAACTACTGTAATGACTATAGATGGATCAGAAGCTCGAGTAGGAATTGGTACATTAACACCATCATCGAAGTTAGACGTTAATGGAACAATTACAGCAACATCAATTGTTGCAGGAGTAGTAGGAACGGTTACAGGAAACTTAACAGGTACAGCAACTGGAAATCTGCCGTTAGTAGGTGGTACAATGACAGGTACGTTAATATCTCAAGCAATAACACCATCAGCTGATGTTACATATGATATTGGAACATCGTTATTAGGATACAATACAGTTTACGCCAAAGCAACATCGGCTCAATACGCTGACTTGGCAGAAAGATATGAAACTGATTCAGAGTATGAAGTAGGTACAGTTGTTATATTTGGTGGAGAAAAAGAAGTAACACAATCAACGATTTCAATCGATACAAGAGTAGCAG
>Ga0310125_10000291_pt1 | contig 22856 bp, 15 predicted proteins | sample CB11b_Tmax_Bot8__FD_203508 | JGI IMG/M metagenome (GOLD analysis project Ga0310125, IMG submission 203508) | Marine microbial communities from Western Arctic Ocean, Canada - CB11b_Tmax_Bot8 | ecosystem: Environmental > Aquatic > Marine > Oceanic | place: Canada: Western Arctic Ocean | collected... | reverse complement strand
GCAGACTCCCTGCGACGATATCATATGGATGGACCTCATCATTATCCGCATCACGCTTCGCACGGACGAGTTTCACTGTGACTTCAGTCTGTGCGGTATTAGCACTGGTCACGCGGGTCGTCACCCCTGCGACAGTCACCGGCGTCATGGTAGACACCGTAGCTCCAGAGAGCGAAGACGGTGCAGTATCGACCAAGGTTGCGCTGGTGTTGCTTGCTGTCGAGGAAAGGAACCGATCAAATGTCGTTACACCAGACGTGATGCGCAGCATTTGTCCGGTGGTTGCCTCAAAGTCAAATTCAGTTGACGTACCGGTCAGGGCTTTCGAACCGCTCGTGGATACGACTGTGCCGGTCAACGCCTTGACAACAAACAGTGTTTGTCCGACATAGAAGGTTGGCAGTGTTGCTGTTGCGACTGGTGCCAACTTCAACACATTGGCGTTCTGCACATAATCGGTAACAGTCTTCCCATCGAAGTATGGATACATCGCTGAGCCGGGCTGCAATCCCTTCGCGGAGAATACAATATCTCGCGCCCGCATATTGTGAACGATTGATGTATCAATAATGAAATTGCCAATCCCTTGAGTCGTACCCACCGAGGTATAATTGTATTGCGTTCCTGAACGAGTTGAACTCGCGGTCTTTGTCGTGGTTGTCGTTGAGGTTGAGGTAATATCCTGCCACGTATCGTCGCGAATCCACCTCTCCGTTTCGTGATCTCGTGTTCGATCAATAGTCCGCGATCCGCCGGTTCCAGTAACCGCGTCGCTCGTCGTGGTGTCGCTAGACCCCGTCCATGTTGTTTCCCACTCTCCCCACACAGTGCGCGCCGGCACGTTCGCGTCAATCCACGCTTGTGTCGGTCCACCCATATCGATCACCTGCGCCGGCGCAGACGTAGTTGACTTCCAGATATCTACAGCAGGTAGCAATTCAATTTCCCCGAAGAAGGTCCCGATATTAAAGGGATTCACGGAAATTGCGTGAGTGGCTAGTGATTGTGTGATAAAGGTGCCCGCCGCATTGTAACTGGGCACTGCCATATCACCTATAAGGGTCATCCTCGCGCTGCCGGCTGCGGCCGTATCGGCAACAAATTGAAAATTAGTCGACTCAAATGAGGGCCACAGCGTATGTTTTCTTGGATCGATAGCCGCGGCGAAATCCGACTTTGCAACGTCGGCGACAGTTGTTCCGAGAAAACTATCCACCACAATACCATTCTTGAATCGTTCGAGATTGTCCGAATCCAAAATCGAGGTGTCGCGTGCTTGCTGTTCCAGATTCGACAGCGCGGTATAATACTCCAGATGCTTGATGCGGTTTTCAACCTTCGATACATCCTTCATGGTGAACCGCTTATGTTCAAATGCCTTGAGCGACACGTCGGATGGCTTACCTACATCATCCACCAGCGTATAGGCGGGAACACGAAGCTCATAGAGCAGCAATGCGCCGGGCTCAACTACGGGAATCGTGGGACTGACATCCGGTTGGCCCTCTTTCACCTCAATCGTGCCGTCGGGGAAGATCGAGACGCGATCGATGCGCGAGAGATAATATGCGTAATCACCAGTCCAGATGTCATCAGACACAGGAATCAAATAAGATTCGCCGTTGACATCGGTGTATGACGTATTTGAGTCAGTGTTCGATGACGCAAACACCATCAATGTGCCCCCATTAGCATATTCTTTATTCGACAGTGTGGGCCGGAAATCTAGCGTGTCGCGCAGATTAACCGCGTGACCAAACTTGGGGGATGTATATGCTGGAATGTCGTCATAGGTCATGCCCTTGGCAACATTATCTCCAGACAGATAGCTATCCACCGTAGCATAGCCGCGCCCTTCGTGCTTAAACCAATCGAAGATGACCAGCAGACGACCACTGGGACTAACGACGGTACTCGCCCCCTTCTTGACAACCAGTCGACTGTATTCGTAAGTATTGTCACGCTGCCCATCATCGAGCGTGAAGTAACTGGTCACGTTCGTTGCCGTGGACATTTCGGTATTCGTGAAAGTCCCATTCCCCGCGTGATAGAGGACCGCACGAATATTCGTCACGTCAGGTGTCTTCAGTGAATAGGCAAATCCCGCCGTGCTATTCAGTGTGTGGAATTCTACTTGCCCGTTCGACAACGCACCCGTGGTATTCGCACATGCGCCAGCAGTATTCCCGACATAGTATGTCTTCGTCCGTGCGGGATAGTGTGTGACGAGAGATTTTCCAACCGCGATAAAGGTGCGGGTTTGCGAGACAACCGCACCGTGGTGATATCTGAAACTGAATACGCCGCCGGTCACCGAAGGCGTCGATATACAACGACTGGCGGCAACCACATTAGTCAGATCCGCAAATGGAACCGTGCGGCCGCGGCCGAGCGTATCGTCCGTCGTGTCGAATATCGTGAAGTAATCCTGTGCGGTCGATGCGGTGAGGGCGCCTGTTGGCAAACCAAATGCTCCACCGCCGCCCGAGGTCGAAAAATTCACACTAAGCGCAACGTTGTCGCTGCTGGACATCGCGCCGTTATTTGCCGACGACTGAACCCATGACGAGAACGTCGCGGTCGACATGGTCAGACTATTCGCCTTTACAAAGGGCTCAGGAAGTTGATACAGCAACGAGTTGTCGTTGGTGTTATAGACGGTTACATTGCCGGTGGTTGTTCCACCTACGCGGCCAACCGACGCAACATCAGCTTGGAACGTAAATCCCGACGAATACGGCGCGGTGACGCCAGTAGCTGACGTATTCGAAAGAGCAAACGCATCAATGTCACGCGGCTGAAACAACAGTCGGAATTGCGTATTTGCGTCTGGAAGTGTGGGGAGAAATTCATTCAGCGTAATATAAGTCGCGGTGGTGTTGGCAATACTCGTATTGACCGTGAACGTCCCCGTTATCGGGGAATTCGCACCATATAGCACGATACTCGCCCCATCGATGGCGGTATTGGACGGTGCGGGGTTGGTGGACGACGTGCTTGAGGGCATCCCGTACGCTGTCGTCGTGCGCTGTGCCGCACTGACGGTTAGTGTGGTAGTTGATGCTGTACTCTGCGACGTGTTGGTGACATTCCCCGTCGGCGCATTGAAGGACGCATCGTAGAAGAACAACTTATAGACCGCATTATTCGCGTAATTGACACCAAGGGCACCGATAGCCAACTGTGATGGTGTGGAGTAGTGTTCTACGTTTCGTACTTTGGCTGTTCCAATCTTCGAGAGATTGTATGCTGCTGTAGTCGTCGAGACAATATTTGAGATAGGTACGCAATGTATGTCGACACTTGTTGTGTTCGCAAAATAATTGGCGACGTTCTGTCCGGCGGCTACACGGGACACCAGTGCGTAGTTGCCCACCGTGGTCGCAAGAACTCGACCTGTAACATTCGACGTTTCGCGGCCCTTCTTAACCACCTTTCGAAGGCCGCTAGTTGCGACTTCCGCTTCCGATCCGCGCACATACGCCTTTCCCTCCCCGATGGATAAGACAAAGGTGTCGGTTTCCGCAGAATTTGTTGAGTTCGCGGTTGCTTTACCCTCAATCACCGGCGCAAATGTCTTGACGACGTAATCACCAGACTCATCATAGGTGCGGCGCGCCAATGTATTATTTAATTGTCCTTGCGTGACCAAGTGTGCCGTGCCCACGCTGGCAACCTTTTGCATCACGCCGTCGATAACCTGCCCCAATTCAATGAAATTTGCGGTCGCCGGGGTCGTCAGAAGATGTTTGTCGAGTGAAAGACGAATGTTAAGCCGATGCGCGCCTGGCGCACCTTGATTGGCGTCGTCGAGTAGCGTCGTGTCGTCCTCATCGTTGACGATATCTTCCGTAACCGTAAAGCCAATGCGATACGATGGTGTGTTCGACAGGGGGTCGAGTACGATGGTCTGTGGGCTAATACGAACAAACAGCCCCGAAACAAAACAGACACCCTCGTCAACACTTAACGTTGATGCGGCAGTAAATACCTCATCGCTGGCTCCAGTCGAGGTTGCAAATGTCGCGGTGATGGCGGCGCTTTCACGATCCTGAATAACTCCTCCATCACTGTATGTGCTGGCGGTACCATATTTGAAAATGAGATAATTGTTACTGGTCGCAGGAATATCTGTTGTGCCCGTTGCGTTATCGTCCGCAGACATGTACTGCGTAACATGTGCGGTCTTCGTATTGGCAGTCGTATCATAGACATACTTGCCAAGATTCGTATCTCGGTCGAAAAAGTTGGTCAGCGTGCCGGTTTCTACGCGGCCGCTTGTTGCCGTGGTATCGAGCGTCAGTTGCCCACCAACCACTCGATCGCCATCACGGAACTGCGTCGTGCCCAGTCGCTCCAGTTGTTTCTGTAAGATGGTTTGGAGTTGCGTCAGTTCACGCGACTGTACCCCATACTTTGGGCGAAACAGTACGCGATGGAAATCTTTTTGGGTGCCAAGCAATTCCCCCGTCGTAGTATTGGCGACCTCATAGAAGTCGTCATAATACTCGGTGTTGAGCGTGTTGATTGTGTTGTTACTCAGCGCCATTTGTTGTCCTTGTCAGAGTGATGCATAATTGTATTTATCCACCCCCGTGCGAACGGATTCTATTAGAACCCGAAAACGAGTCGAACTTCTTCGACTTGCGCGTCGGAACGTGTCACCGGCACTCGTTGATCGATATAGAGAACATTGCCGGAGTATATTTTTAGTTCTGGCACTCGCACCGTGCCCAAGACTGCGGACACCGACGATGATGTTATCGTATCGGTATTCGCAAAGGCGACGTACCCTGCGGCGGTGCGGCCGCCATCATGAACATTCGTAATACGCACCACACTCTCTTGGGGGGATTCCGAATTCTTAATAACATCGACGACAGTCCCCGTCACTGTATATGTAGTATTGGTCACCGTGACCACATCATCGGGTTCGAATGTCGCCGTGTTGGAGGTGAGCGAACAATCATATGTCTGCTGATAGAAAATACCATTTGCTACACTACCATCGGCCAACAGCGGATCGCGTAGCAGCATAACTCGGCGATACTCGTTCACCACCGTCATACTGCTATTACTATGCGGTTCGGCGTACGCTAACTCCGCGGTCAGCATCACCGAGACACAACCTAATTCTTTGACGGCATCATGCCCATGATTGGGATACGGAGGAATCAACGCCCGCACGGACGCGGTATTGGAACTGCCGCTTTGTGTCACTGTTACCGCATCAGTTGTTGTATAGCCCGACCCTCCCGCATAGAACGACACGTTCGCTACCGCATTGGCAGAGAACGCGATACCGGTGGCACCTGCAAGAGCATTAATGGTGGCGCCTGTTCCATCTCCCAGTAGCGTTGCTGTCGCGGCGGCGGCTGGGTTGTAATCTGAGCCACCAGCCGTTACCACCAAAGGCACCACGACGGGGAGCTTGCCGGCATTGGTTGTTGCGTCTGCACTGACGGTTGAATCCGTCTTGACCGGCATCCAGTCTGCTGTCAGGTACGTGTAATCATCGGTCGTAACCGTATACATGTATTTCCAGACATAGCCGTCTGCGGTCAATTTGGGGTCATTCGTGCTGCCTGTCGTACTCGGCGCGACAGTGCTATTCGCTCCAGCGACGTGCGTAGCATCGGCGTTATTCCACAAACACTTGTAGACTTTATAGGGCAACTCCGTTGTATCGAGAACGTAGAACGTGTTGCTCATCAACGACGCATTCGTGTCGTCATACTGTGTGTAAACGGTATCTGTGGCCCAATCGTGTCTCGCAATCACCAACGCGCTATTGTTCGCGGTGATGTGTTTAGCGCCCAAGAGGTCGCGCCACGCCGTAAAATCCAGACTCTGCGTGTCCTGTGACGGTGCCGGTGGTGCCGCATCGTTGTCCCACGATTGTGGGCGGCCGACACCCAGATAGAACTCGGAGGTCGTGGCAGCACCAGCAGACATCAGCGCCGTATTGGTGCTGGTGATATCGGCTTTGACAGTCGAGTCGGCGCCACCTAGCAACAGCGTTGTGCGGAATTGCTGTGCGAGAAAGGTGCGATACTTGTTTGTGTTGATGCTTGACATCGTTATATTTAGGATGACGGGCTAGCTGATGCTGACGGACTGATCGATGCTGACGGACTACGCGATGCTGACGGGCTAATCGACGCGGATGGGCTAATCGACGGTGATGCGGATGCCGACGCAGAACTCGACGGGCTGATGGACGCTGATGCTGACGGACTGCGCGATGCCGACGGACTGATCGAAGCTGACGGACTGCGCGATGCCGACGGACTGATAGACGGTGATACGGACGCTGACGGGCTGCGTGACGCCGACGGACTGATTGATGCCGACGGGCTGATCGACGCTGACGGACTGATCGACGGCGATACGGATGCGCTCGGGCTGATGGATGCCGACGGGCTAATCGACGGTGATACGGACGCTGACGGGCTAATCGACGGTGACACAGAACTCGACGGGCTAAGTGATGCCGACGGACTGATAGAAGCTGACGGGCTGATAGACGGTGATACGGACGCTGACGGGCTGAGTGACGCCGACGGGCTAAGTGATGCCGACGGGCTTCGCGATAGCGATGCAGAACTCGACGGGCTGATAGACGCTGACGGGCTATACGACGCTGACGGACTGATTGAGGCTGACGGACTAATCGACGCGGACGGGCTAATGGATGCTGAGATAGATGCTGACGCACTGACCGAGACAGAACTTGACGGACTACGCGACGGCGATGCAGAACTCGACGGGCTGATAGATGCGCTCGGGCTGATGGATGCTGAGATAGACAGCGACACACTAACCGAACTAGAACTCGACGGACTAATCGATGCCGACGGGCTAATCGACGCGGACGGGCTAAGCGACTTTGACGAAGAACTCGACGGGCTATCTGATGCCGATGGGCTAAGCGACAGCGACACGGATGCCGATGGGCTAAGCGACAGCGACACGGATGCCGACGGACTAATGGACAGTGATACAGACTTGCTGGCGGATGCTGACGGGCTAAGAGACAACGATGGAGAACTCGACGGACTGATTGACGCTGACGGACTGAGCGACAGTGATATGGACGAGCTAGGCGACGACGACCTACTAACCGAACTAGAACTCGACGGGCTGATGGACGCACTTGGGCTGCGCGACGCTGATGGGCTAATCGACGGCGACACACTAACCGACACAGAACTTGACGGGCTAAGTGACGTTGACGGGCTGATGGATGTTGACGGGCTAATCGAGGCTGACGGGCTGATCGACACAGATGCCGACGGGCTGTATGACAGTGACGATGACGGTGACGGTGACGCTGACTTCGACGATGACGGGCTAATCGACAGCGACACGGACGCCGATGGGCTAACTGACGACGACGGGCTAGTTGACGCCGACGGACTAATCGACGCTGACGGACTGCGCGACAGCGACGCACTAGATGAGATAGAACTTGACGGACTGATAGACGCTGACGGACTGATGGACGGCGACACAGAACTCGAAGCGGAAGTCGACGGACTGAGCGACAGCGACACGGATGCCGACGGACTGATCGACGCAGATGCAGATGTCGACGGACTGATCGACGCTGAGATAGATGCTGACGCACTGACCGAGACAGAACTTGACGGACTAATCGATGCCGACGCAGAACTCGACGGGCTGATAGATGCGCTTGGGCTGATGGACACGGAACTCGACGGACTGAGCGACAGCGACACGGATGCCGACGGGCTGAGTGACGCAGACGGGCTGATTGATGCCGATGCGGAACTTGACGGACTAATCGATGCCGACGCAGAACTCGACGGGCTGATTGACGCGCTCGGGCTAATGGATGCCGACGGGCTAATCGACAGCGACACGGATGCCGACGGGCTGAGTGACGCTGACGGACTGATTGATGCCGACGGGCTGAGTGACGCTGACGGGCTGCGTGACGCCGACGGACTAATCGACGGTGATACGGACGAGCTGGTCGACCCGGACGGGCTGCGTGACGCAGATGCAGATGTCGACGGGCTGATCGATGCGGACGGACTAATCGACGCGGACGGGCTGCGCGATTTTGATATAGATGCCGATGGCGACGATGAAAGTGAGGCTGACACAGACGTTGACGGGCTACGCGATGCGGACGGACTAATCGACGGCGACACAGACGTTGACGGGCTAATCGACGCGGACGTGCTAACCGATGCCGATGGGCTGAGTGATGCTGACGGGCTAGGCGATAGCGACACTGACGCCGACGGACTAAGCGACAGCGATGGGGAACTTGACGGCGAACGGGACTGCGACGCTGACGGGGACATTGACAAAGAGGCCGACGGCGAATACGATGTGGACGGCGACAACGAATACGATGACGACGCTGACGGACTAAGCGACGCTGACGGACTAATCGACGCGGACGGGCTGCGCGACAGTGACGGCGACGATGAGAGAGATGCCGAGGGCGACGATGATATAGATGCCGACGGGCTGAGTGACGCGGATATTGATTTGACGAGGGCATCAATTGCAGACAGGTTAAGCTGAACCGCATCGACTATCGAGAACCGCCCATAGGCGCGTGTCCCAAGCGGATGCAACAATTTCATCAGGAGGCTTCGATAGCGATCAAAAGACTCAGCGGCTTTCACCACATAGGTATGATCATTATAAAAATCTGCATCCTGTAAGTATTTGTTAGAACTCAAGAAACCGCGAGTCGTGGTAAACTGCCCCGCGTATTGCGTTTCTGTGCCAAGCACAGGCACCAGCGTTGCGTTTACGGCGTCGCTTGGGGCCGTCGATCCGTGAACTGCCGTAACGATGATCGTATTGGCATCTGTAAAGTTGACGCCACTCGTATCCACCACAACCGTTTTAATTTGTCCAGCACCTTGTACCACTGAGGCTGTCGCGGGGAAAAATATGGTTGCAGCGCGGCCATCCGTGCTGGTACCCGCACTCACGTCCGCGACCGTATCATACCACCAGAGCGCCTGCACTTCCGCATCTGTCGCGGACACCGCAACCGACGGAGGCACCACATATCCGGTGCCCGCAGAGGTCAGCGCGATGGTATTAATGGTGCCATAATTTACAATCCCTCGCTCAACCATCGACTTGATCGTTGCGGTGGGAAACGTTGCAAAGGTACTCGCCGTGACGGCTGTCGTTATGGGTGTATATGCTATGAAGGAAGTATTGTTCGTGACGGCCTCAACGACTACATCTTCACCCGTAGTGGGAAATTTTACATGCGTGCCCACAGTAAGAGACCCTGTGAAGGTTGTTCCAACACCCGTGACGACGGTGCATGCTGCCGTTGTCGTTACGTTGCCTAGTTGTACGTTTGCGTAATCTTGTTTAAGAACCGAGTCGGTTGAGAGTAACAAGCCCGCTTGATTAGCGACAGCCTTCAAATAGAGTTGTGTAGTGCCGCTATCCGAGACTGCGTTGCCGGCCAATCCTAACGCAAAATATCCGACCGGTTCGGCACAGATATTGCACGTGTTGGCGCTTACCGATGTGTTCGCGACAGTATCCAGAACGAAAACATCCCCGGTATAGTCTCCCTCGGCAGCCACGGCCGTATTCGCGTTCACAAACGGCTGTACCGACGTATCTGTCACCAACACCGACACATTTGCCAACTCGGCGGTTGTGTGTGCGCTGTCCGTCCAGACCCACGGAGTATAGAAATCCTTAGCATCGGCCGCGGCGAACACATAAGACAAAAGAACATCGATATCCTTACTGTCAAATGCCGCGACACCAGTGGAATCGCCATAGTCTTCGGTGTCCATGGTCACGGTCGCGGTGGCGTTGCAGAAGGGTTCGATTGTCAAATCGAGATAGAGCGAATCATCCGTGTTGTCTAGGACAGAGACGTACGCCGACGCACCGCTACCAGACGCACTGCTGAAGATAACGGGTTCATTGATAAGAAACCCACCACCACCGTTGGCCACCGAAATGCCGGCAACTGCGCCCGCTGTGGTCGCAGACACATGCGCGGTGGCACCATACCCACCACCCCCAGTGATAGTGACAGTGTCGCCTTCCGCATAGTCGGTGCCGGCACCCCCAACGGTAATACTGGAAATCACCGCCAGAATAGTTGTTTCGATTTGTGTCGTCGTATCTACATTCAACAACGTTTGCCCGGCACTGAACGTGCCGTGGTTGCTTCCAAACCGCAGATACAATTCGTGGATTTGAAGTTGTTCTGGTCCGACGAGCGACGAGACAACACGTTCGACTTCTGCGGTCGCCGTCGCACTATGAATCATTTGCCCCGCATAATATGTCGCGACATCCGCCTCGGCCCCCGCACCAGTTAGTTGTACTTTCAACGTCAGCGGCGCAGACCACGTAGCATCACTGGTTTTGAGAATATCGGTGCGCGGGTGATAAAGTTCGGCATCCGTATTAAAGAAGACGCGGAAGAACCACTTAATGCTATCTTCTGTGCCTTTGTTCTGATGGAAATCGTGCAGGCTACGCACAAACCAATCAGTAGAAACGTGCGCATATTGTGGATAGTTCTTAGCGAACATGCCCACGAACTGGGTCTTGAACTCATCTAGCGTTGTGGCACTGTCCCGATACTCCAACAAGCGCCGCGTTTCATATAACGGGCCGCCATACACAGTTGTCGTATTTGCGGATACAGCAGACGCAATACTGACGTTCGACACTCCTGTTGTCAGGGCCGACGCTAACTCCAGAAACGTGTTATTGGCAATCGGGGACTCGGTGGACCCTATGACGGCTGCGGTAGTACCTCCGAGCAGGATGGATTGCCCCGCAACCAACTCTGTAGTAAAGAGTGTGCCCGTGCCTGTGAGCGCAGTGGGAGATGTATTTGAGACTGTACCCGTGAGCAATGTCTCACGGGGACCATACGCAGGCGTGATCGCGCTTGTCGACGTTGTCCGCCCTTCTTCAAGGAAGCGGATAAATGCCGTCACAAATTCGACAAAGACCGGATACTCGCTTTCCGCGAAATCCGGTATCGCCGTCTTAATGAGGTGCGTGAAATCTTGGCCGTTAATATAAGGGCGCATAAGATGTTACCGCAACACGCCGCCTTGATAGAAATCGTTGGCGGCTGTCGTTACTGCATCATCCGCAACATCTACACGAATAGTATCCGCATCAACTGTGAATAGCCGATTTAAGCTCGGCACCAGATCAGACCGTACGGGCAGCGCATTGAGCCGAATGTCCAAGTCGTCGTTCTCAATATCTGTCGGAATAAATCCCGTAACGGTGACGACGCCTGTCGTGATGTTTACCGTACCAATCGAATCTTGCACAACCACCAGCGTTTGCGCCGCGCTTGTGGCGGTGTTTGCCAATCCGACAACCTGCAACACATCGTTCGTTTCGGCAAAATAACAGTTCGTAAACGACGTTCCATTCGCAGCGGTATAACCGAATCGATGCCCCGTCAACTGTGTCGCAGGAAGAATGGCGCTGGTATTTCCCGTACGCAACAGTGGCCCACCAAACTTGAGTGTCAGCGAATTGCTGGCATTGAGTGTAGGTTGTATGCGTTTCTGTATCTCTACGCGGGTCAGCGAACTGGAGATGGCAGGATCAGTATCGTCGATGGCTCGTGCAAGACGCGAGAAACGAAATGCAGTATCGAACTTCTCCACCGCAGTCGTCGCATACTCCGAAATGCCTGTCTTGATCGCGTCGACAAGCGCGTCTTTGCTGCGCGTGGTCGCTTTCGTGTCATACAACGCCTTGGTCGCGACCACCACATAGACATAGTCAGGAATCACAATTTCAGGAAGCACCCCAATAACCTGGCGCGGAGCAACCACCGTCTTCATAATGATATCGTGCGTCGAGTTTGTAAAGCGCAATCCCACTTTGGGTTTCAAGGCAATATAAACATGTCCGTACGCAGGGCGTTCGTTCGGATCATTCGGGTTGCCCTCCTCCCCACCAAAGACGTTAATCGCCGCAATGCTATCCCCATACTCCGCAAGAATTACTGCCTTATAGTCTTCCCCGGTGACACAGCGATTCTGTGCAGAATACATGAGCGGCGCGATATAGCGAATCTGGTCGACATCCTCCGCGTCGGTTCCATTGTAACTCGCAACGGTATCGGCATCAATCGTCGCAGTCACACCACGGGCGAGCCCAGAGAAGGATGCATCGTTGATGGTGAAGGGACCACGAATTCCGTTACCGGCGACGCCGCGACTGATGTAATAATCCACAAGAACAATATTGCCATGTACCAACTTCTTTCCAACGACACCATTACCAAACGTCAATTCGGGATAGCCGCTATACGCTTCACTCACGAGGAAAATGGCATTGGCATCATTGACGAGTGCGAGATTGGTCGGTTGGACGAACGTCGTGCGTGTATTGGCTGTTGCGCTCTCCTGCACGACGACACTAATGTGCGAGAAACTTGCATTCGCATTGGGTATAATAAAGCGTTGCGTTGGGTCATTCACGTCGACCGTGAATTGAAATGTTGCGGGGCGTCCCTCAACCAGCAGCACATCTGACGCCTCATAGTTGTTCGCTGTGGTGGTATTCTGGAGCAGCGTCGTATCATCTGTTGTATAGAACAGGTAAGACGTATCGTTAGCCAGTTCGAACTTTGTGTTCTTGGGCAACGTGACGGAGGTTGCTGAAGAACTGGTCATGGTCGCGATCACGTTCGTGGTAATCACCGCACTCTGTGTGCCGTGCGCATTGTATCCCAACATCTTGGCGTGAGAGACAATTGACGACCGGAGTTGTGCGGTGTCCAGAAACGACTCATTCACCGCCGCGGTCACATAATAGTTATTGTAGAAGGTCACATACGCCAGAACACGCGACAGCAAACGCAAGCCGCTCCCCGTGAAGTCATAATCCGAAAAGGTCGGATCATCCTTCATGAAGGCGATCAGATTACTCAGAATCTGATCGTAGTCCAATTCTGCGATCGGCAGTTGTGCTGGTGTAGTGGGCATGGCTTATCTTAATCTGCTGAGATATAGTGTTAATGTCACCGGTGCCACTTGATTGACAATAGTGAAGAGGCAATCGATATCATACCCATGTTCATCACTTGATGGCGTCACCGTGAGTTGACGAATGTTCACACGCGGCTCATACGCATCAATCGTAGCTCGTATCTCATGCTGTAGCAGCACCGTCGTAATCGGATCGATGGGTTCGAACAACAACGTGTTGATGCGCGAACCAAATTCGGGAAAGAACGGCGTTTCTCCCGCACGCGACATGAGCAGAAGTTTTATCGCCCGTTTCACCGCATCCGCATCGGACACCGTCACGACATCAGATGTCACCACGTTCCGCGCAAATGTCAGCGAGACATCCTTATACGGCCGCGTCTTGGTGAAAGTGGTCGGTATCTCAGGCATATGTCTCTAGTATTTAGTGTGTAAGATTAACGGTACCAAGGTTCGTTATGGTGTCTTGGACCAATGGTCGTTCGGATCAATCTCTCCACCAAGCGCATTGCCCACAGGCGCGCACTCGGGGCCCCACTGAATCTCCGAGTCGTCGCCGGCGCCAACACTTCCGATGATGTCAACCGCCTGCATGTATTTGCCATTATACAACGGTGTGGGACTCAGATATCCTATCGCGTCGACAGCGTGCCCAAAGGCTTGTGTTTTGCCGGGGGGCTTCATAATATGCCCCCATCTTGGACCCAATTTGTTGACCACTGCTGCGGTAAATTCCCCACCCGCGCCCGCTGCTTCATAGTCGATGTTGCCGAGGTCCCAAGCACTTCCATCCCCCCGAAGGCCTTCGTTCCAGACCTCTATGACGGTATCGAACTCGTTTAGTTCGTCGTTGAACCTGGGGTCTGGTTCACCACACGGTCCTCCACCACCGTGGGTAACACCATCCTCTTTAGCACTTCCCATGCCGGACGCCGTCGCATCACCAATCACGGTCTGTGGATTCAAGGCAGTCTGCCGCTTCTCTAGAATTTTTAAGTCCGCGTCAATCTTACCAAGATACTCCGCCTGTTCGCGCAGCGCGGCCGCGCGGTCTTCTCCGGTTTTCTCGGTAATCAGAAAGAGCCCCGTGTGAAACGTATCATCAAAGTCTCGTGTGAGTGCCGTACGGCGCAACCCCGTCGATGAAAACGATACATGAATCCACGGTGATCGTCGCACACTATAGTTAAGAATCACCTGATCGAACTGCAATGTCTTGGCAATAAAATCAGCGACCTCATAAATCAGTGTATCTGGCGCACTCGGAATTGTAATATCAGCCGCTTGGCCACGTTCGTGCTGCCCGATTCCGGTATTCACCTGACGAAACCCACTCACAATAATAATGCCGGGATATTTCGCCTTAACGGGTTCCAACACATTCTTACACAAAAGTGAGAGGTTGTACAGGATATCATCTTGAAGCAACCCAAGCTGTTGGGTGATGCCGTTCTTCGCGAGAGTCGATAGTGGGATGCTTTTTGTATCTACACCCTTCCGTGCGGTCCCAGCGGCGAGCGCCGCGGCGGCTGCGGAAGATGCAAATCCGAAGAAGCCCGCTGTGCCGAGGTCGCCTCCTTTACTGTTCTTATTACCCAGCGCAACCGTGGACGTGTCACCTTGCGACTGTAAGGTTATAACAGACGCCCAATACTCACTCCACCCCACATAGACATGGTCGTCGTCCAACACCACCGGCGTACGAACCTTCCGTCTCCAGAGCGCAAGAAATGGCCGAGGAGGCTGGCCGGAGTCGGCCTGAACTTGGAACCAACCGGGTGCTGCTCGAATCTGACGGTCGAGATGTGAATCATCGGTCAGATCGCGTTCAATGTCCTCGTTGAGCGTGGCCGTCTTCGCCTTCGGCCCGACAAGACGGTAAGTCGCGGTGAGTGGTTGTTGTGTGAAAGCCATTATTATGGGGTCTCACCACCATTATCACCGTTACCGTTATCACCGTTACCGTTATCACCGTTACCGTTATCACCGTTACCATTCTCATCTTCCGTCAGCGTGGTGACCGCTTCTCCGGTGATAGGTGATACATACCCACCCATTTCGTCTATTGGTGGTTCCTTTTTATCCACGAATATCGTCACGCCGGGTTGTGAATAACTATCCGCTAACATTCCCACCGTAAAGCTGGTCCCCCCAAGTGCGACATTTTTCGGGACCGGACCGGGAGGCGTTGTTACGAACTTTCCGTAATAGTCTGCCCGCGTCAGATACTCGACCAGAGGCAAGTTCTCGGGAACGGTATGCACCGATGTCGGTGTCGTTCGATTTCCTTCAAGTGCAGGGCCCACCGTTTCGGGGATGTCTTTCAGTGCCTTGCGTGTATCCATATGCGCCTGATACTGTACAGCATCCTGCACTTCTTCGGGCGTATCGAACAGCACTTCACGATAGTCGAGGGCTGATTGTGTAGTGGCGTGATAAATGAGCGGGTTGCCCAACGGATTGTCGCGAGGTTTCGACAGCTTCGTTGGATTCAACGGATCAAACTCAGGCAATTCCTGGGCATAATCGGTCGGTGGCGGCGACTGGACGCCCTTCGCTACCTCCAGGCCTGCTAACACTTTCATCGCACGGGCGGTGTTGCCGCCATCAATGTCTTGAAGGAGTTGCTGCTTGCCCAACTGTTGTTGATCCGCCGTCATCCGATTTGCGAGCGGATAGTCTCGTCCGTATTCTGCCGGCATGAACCGAACCGCAAGCCCACTCATCGTCGTTACAGGCACACCCGGCAGTTTAGCATAACGCAAATCGATCAACTTACCATCTAACTTCGCTCTTCTCCTGGCACGAAGATTGATATTCTCCGCATAGACATTAAAATCTTTCCTCGTCTGGATATTAACGCCTTCATCGCCCTGAAGATGCACTTCACCCTTCGAATGAATAGTTGCATTCCCATCGACAGAGAAATTACAATTTCCCATGACTTTGACATCATAGTCGCCCATGCTAATCTGATAGCCATGGGACATCGACTTATATACCACTTTTCCGTCGGGGTGCATCTCAATGAACGACCCTGAGCGATGGAAGATATGGACACGTTCCGCACCTGGCGTGTCGTCCCACTCCTCTATGTGCCCCGATTCTGTCTGGCGAACGTTGTTAAAAGGATACTGGCCAGCATACGGCGGTTCGGGTTCGCTCCAGCTACCATCGGCGTGCGCACCGCCCACCTTATCCGCAAAGAGCATATTCAATCCCCTATGGTACCCCGGCAACGTCAGATAACTTTTTAGAGGATTTAACTTACTGGTCAGGTGACGGTTCCAGAAGCTGGGCGCACCAGAACCGATAGCAATACCCGATACCAACAATCTCCGCTTGTCTCTAAGCGCAAGATCAAGCTGCGCAGCCAGACCACCCATCGCCAGCCTCGGAATCGATGGACGATCAATATCATCCTCCAGCGGGTAGGGGCTTCGATTGCGATTCTCTTTAATGATGACACCAACCGCGACCGCAGCCGACGCGATGGCCGCAAATTGTCCCGCCATCGCAGCAATTCGTGATTGTCGGTGTGAGAGTCTTTTTGAGAAATTGAGCGCACTCGACACCGAGATGGGCCCCGCGTGCATGCCAGAGAACTGTACTAACGCGCCGGAGGCGAATGTTTCCGTAGAACGAAGCGACACATCCCGTATCGAGGTGCGGCCGCTTCTCAGATCATTCCCAGATATCTCAAAGTTTTTGGCCGCGGCCGTCAATGTTTCGGAAAACGAAACCGATGATTCGCGCGATTGAATGGCGACTTTTGCCGCAGAAAAGCCGCCACTGGTCATCTTGACAGCACCGCCGGCGAGCGACGAAACAGCACCAAGCACGCCCAGCCCGCCGGGCTTTGGGGATGCTGGTGCGGCGATTCGACTCAGCGGCGGCGCGGCGCCTATGGCAATCTCGGCCGCCGTTCGCAGATCACGAAATCCGAGATTCTTGATATCAATCATGTTGGTTGAACAACGGCAGGTAGCACACCAAAGATGATAGGCTGTTGTCCCAGGCGGGAATCCAAAAAGAATCCCATCACCCAATCTCCCTGTCTATAATTAGGGAGTAATTGCGCATGTGTAACCGGCACTAACGCATACGCCCACGGCAGATCATCAGTAGATAGATTGTCGGTATCCTTATCGTGCCATCCAAAAATACGCACTTTACAACGGCCGACGTGCATTGGGTCGTCCTTACTCTCGACAACACCAATAAACCAGATGAAGCCGTCAAAGCCGAGTTGATGGGAGAGTGGTCCAGATTCCATTATGTGTCCTCTTCGCTCACCGCATATGGAACCAGCTTTGTACCGAACGAATCGCGTGTCGCTTCAAGGTGCATCGTATATTCCATTCTGCTCGGCGAGGCTTGTGTTAGCACATGCCGCACCGCTGTCACCAAATGTCGTCCACTATAATACGGCGTATTCCCAGAGACCGAGGCCGCACGACTATTAACAGAATCGCCTTGCAGTTCGCGTGACGTTGGATAGATGAGGTCAATCACACTCCCCGCCCGGACGCTAGGTTGCCCAGGCACTTTCAGCACAGTCGTTAAATGATGAAGCTCTCGCAATTGCCGATTGCGCAACACAACCGATTGGTAAAGTCTATTCTCATCCGCCTGTTCGCCGACCGAGAGCGCGTACTTGGACCCCGCGCTACTCGTGTTGGTCGGTACGATAAACAGTTTTACATTGCGGTCCACGCTCTGATCGAAGTTGTCGGGATACAAGGGAAACTCGTCCAGATGCGTCGTTTCCTTGAATGTATCCGTGTATCGGGAATCGTCTTCCTTCCACTTGCGTGCAAAGAAATCCAAATGCAACATCTTACTGCGCAACAAGCCTGTCGTAACATCCACTAGTACATCAAATGACTGTTTCTGATGCAAACCGATAATACTGTTGTAGGCATCTTTCTCGGAAATTTTGGCATGCCCTGTCATTTTATTGGCATTCACCTCATAGGTCGCGACTGATTTCACCTTGGGGTCAATTAAACTTGCTACACTGACAAACCAGAATCCATCAAGGGTTTCATAGAACAGAAAGTTGCTTTCGGACTTTTCCTGCGTCAGCCCCAAGTTCGTAAAGAAGTTAATGGCTTGAAGCGGCGTATAATTCGGAATGACGGCAGAGATTCGCAAATCGGTCTCTTCAATTCTTTGTCTGCGATCCGCAGGAATCTGCAACCGATTGGTCATGATATCACGAACAGCCTCCGTGCAGGTCGTCTGATCGTATCTCTTCATCATACGCGACGACAGGCTGGTGAAGAACTCGGGGGTCACCAAGTCCAGCGTGTATGTCCGCTTCGCGTCCAAAGGGAATGATTGATCGCCAAGGCGTCGAATACGAAAAGTCCGGCCGAACTCACGAACCTCTCCCAGATAATCGACAGTGAAAACCAGGCGCACAAATTCTTGCCCAACAAGCGGAAACAATTCGGGATACCCATTAGATTCTTCAATGTCAATCGTTGCCGAAATCGTATTATCAAAGATGCTCTCATAGATATTCACCGACTGTACCGCGTCGCGGATATCAATGCCAGCTATACGAAACTTTTCGGCTTGCGGAGCCGTCACCGCCCGATGTTCTAACGTTGGGGACAAGATAGAACATTGCGCCAGTTTGACTTGGCCGGGTGCTGTTTCGAGTGTGGCCATGTTTTACGCTTTATAGAGCGTCTTCAATGTGGTCAGTATGCGGGGGAGGAATTGCCTACTCACAACCTTGATGGTCCGCCTGGCATCGTTGTCCTCGACCTCCTGTGTGTAGGGCGTATTGGTTGTTCCCTGTCGCGTGCCCAGACCTGCATAGGTTGTCGCGTCCACCCGATCGCCCTCGGTTGTATAATAGAACTTCGCAGCACTCCAGGCCGCGTCTGTGCGTGTCCCTTGGTTCTGTGAATTCGTCAGGCTGCCATATTTGCCTATCAGATACAATTCAAATTCCGAATTCGTCATCGGCCAGTCATAGAGCGATACGATGTCGTTCATCAGCAGCACGACCCACGTGTACTTCACATCCCCATAGAGCTTTAGCGCCACTGTGTCCGGCCGCTCGTGGTCCCCAATTACATAGTCATGCATCGTCGTCGTGTGCTGTCGCAATCGTTCCTTAATCTTGGCACGTTGGGTAATATTGACGATAGACATTGTCGTCGTCACGCCACCTGTGGTGAATGTGTAAGGAACGACAGATTGATATTGAAAGTAATCCATGAGTATTATTGGTGTTGCTTACCCGCCAATCGGCGTGTTAGGATCGCCGTCAGACGGAATGCCGGGCGCAGTGCCCGGGCCCGGCTGGGCGACGCTCTCGTCGACACCACGAAAGATAACTTCCGAATCGCGTCCCAGCAACCGAACTTCCTTGAACGAGAGCATCAATGACGTGGCCGCGGGATAATAGTCTGTGGCAAACGCGATAACGTCGCCGCCCGCATGGTCAACCGTGATTCCCGTTAGGACCGACCGTTCGATTTTATTGATATGTGTTTCGTTGAACATTGTGATGACGAACTCATACGGATAGCCAATCATAAGGTTCGTGGCGTTCGTACTGTCCCCATATGACGGCAACGAATAGAAATGTAGAATATTCAGAATCGCATCGATATTGTCAGCTTCCTGCTTGTCGCGGGGAATAAGATTAAAGTTAAATTCGTATTGTCGATACTGCATGCTCCCAAACGCGGTATCTGTTCTTGGGTTGACGACGGCGCCGAGGATGCGCTCGGCGACGAACTCAGGATTGTCAATAGCTTGGCCCGCTATCTGGTTCACCGCGCCCCTCGCAAACTGAGCAGCAATCCCCGCGCCACCCTGTATGGCAGCGTCCCTGAGTCTATCGACCATGGAGCCACTCGGGCCCGACATGGTAGGCTCCCGCAATGTGCCCCCACTCTGAAACGCCGCTTCGACGGCCTTCCCCGCAGCTATCCCAAGGTCTAGCTCCGTATAGGTCGCCGTGTGCGCACTCTTCAGCGCATCAGTCGGTAGATACAGGGCCACCGCCGCAAGTGTGCGGTCGGGATTATTCCCAGCTTCAGCCACAAACCCATCACGCATAACATGCCGCCCCGATTTCGCCTCTAGCAGAATCCACTTCTCATGCGGTGGGGTAGTCAGATCCGAGGGATACTTGTAGGCGCCATGAACCCGAACGCCGACTGGCAGCGTGCTGATATCCGCCATTACTGCACCCCGCTAAATAGAAGAAGAAGATAAATATGCATTCTAGGAGTATTTAGCAGATGGCCTACAAGGGTGTTTTTCATCCTCGTAATCCCGACAAGTATGTTGGGAACGCGGCCGGAATCGTCTATCGTTCTAGTTGGGAACGCCGGTTCTTCATGTATTGCGACGAGACACCCGGTATTCTTCGCTGGGCGTCTGAGGAGTTCTGTATTCCGTATATCTCGCCGGTGGACAATCGTGGGCATCGATATTTTCCTGATGTCTGGTTGGAAGCGCAAACTAAACATGGGCCGAAGGTCTATCTCATTGAGATCAAACCGAAAGCCCAAACGCAACTGCGTATCGTTAAACGAAAAACCAAACGCTACTATCGCGACGCCTCCCAGGTGGCGATCAATCACGCCAAATGGGAAGCCGCAACTAAATTCTGCGCCGCCGATAATCGTGCGTGGACATTTATGGTACTCACCGAGGATCATCTCTTTGGAAAACTGAGATAATGGCCTCTGTCAATATCTTTGAGACACTCCGTGCCCGCGTCGAGAAAAGTGGTGGGCTGCTGCCGCAAGAACGTCGTGCGATGTTCTGGTTCAGTCAATATAGTGCGGCACTCCGGTCCTGGCAAGCAAAGCAGGCCGGCATCAAGTTCGTAACAATGCAGGATGAGCTACCATCGCAAATGATGGTCGGACCGCGGAGAGCATTTCCCGGCCATATGTATTTTTTCCAATACGAGCCCCTTGGGAAGCATGAGTTACTCGCCTATGATACTTTTCCCTTGACGCTTGTCGTGCAACGCGAGGCAAACGGATTCCTCGGACTCAACTTTCATTATTTATCCTACCGCTCGCGAGCGATGCTGTTTGATATGCTTCACAAGACGTTGGTCATACAGGGCCCTGACCCGGATGGATCGGGGCCTAAGGGACCTGACCCGCTCAAGACAAGAATGCGGGCGACGTATAAGGTGCTCAACAGTATGTCTAAATATAAAGCCTTCCGCCCATGTATGAAACGGTATCGGTATTCGCAGTGTCGGACACCACTCTTACAGGTCGGATCGTCAGAATGGGACTTGGCATTGTTTCTACCCGTCGAGCAGTTTCGCAAGAGTACCAAAGCCGATGTTTGGCAGGAGTCGCAAGAGCGCATACTGGAGCAGAAATAATAAATGGCTGATATTCAAGCGTTCTTAGATCGTGTGCTATCCGGTGGGCTTCAACGCACCAATCGTTATCGATGTAAGTTGGACCTCGCTGACCTATTTGCAGATCAAATCGGTACAACTGGTGGTGGTGTCGGCACCAGCGACAACCCCTTCCGCGCCGGCGTCGAGGCGCGGCCGGGGCTTATTTCCGCCATTGAGTTGCTCAAAGAAGGCCTTCTTTGTCGTACGACTAGCACTCCGACTCGGGAGTTGAACACAACATCGGTCAACCTAGCTGGTGGGTATGATGAATCGTATGCTATCAGCACCACATACAACAACCTCGACTGTACCTTCCTATGCCCACTCATCGGGGGAGAGACCCCCGGCAGCACAGCCACGAATCCGGTGCTGTCATTGTTTCATGCATGGCAGAATCTGATTCAGAACCGCGGCACAGGCGGTGAAGATGCCGACATGGTTCTGACGTTTCCAAGGGAGTATCGTCTGGCACAGGGAATGAGATTGGAATTGTTTACTGGGCGCGTGCCGAAGAACGTTCACGAGGCCGCGGCGAGGCGGGGGGAATTGGAACAATTAGAGAGAAACATGCCCGATCTCAATCCCGAACATCTTGCGATAATGCGAGAAGGCATCGCCAATCAGGGAGTCGTCGATAATACTCGGCAAATTTCCACGGCTTTTGAATACTTCGATGTCTATCCGGTGACTGTTAGCGGCACTACCGTGGAGTGGGACATGTTGGACGAAATGATGGAAGTCACTGTCGGCTTCTCATATACACATTGGCAGCAAGTAAAGGATGGGGATCTGAATCTGTAACGTGAATTATCATTCATTGAGGAGCATGTAAAATGGCATTACCTAAAGTTATAACACCTGAATATACTATTCAACTGAAGAGCATCAAGGCTCCGGTCCGATATCGCCCGTATCTTGTCAAGGAAGAGAAACTTTTTCTGACCGCAAAGGAATCCAATGATCCGAAAGAAATAGAACGTGCGGTTTTGCAAGTCATCAAGAGCTGCACCTTTGGTGAAGTGGATGTCGACAGCCTGCCCACGTTTGATATTGAGTATCTGTTTCTACAATTGCGCGCCAAGTCGGTCAACAATGTCCTCGACTTGCGCTACGAATGCCGCAACATGCTTCGTGACAAGTCGCAACGCACCTCGGAAGCGGACGATGGTCGCTGCCATAATACAGTGACGCTCAACATCAACTTGGACGACATTGCGATTACGACAGACGAAGCACATGCGTCAACGGTGACACTACAGAGTGGTTTGCTGGTGGAAATGACGTATCCCTCGATGAAAGTTGTGCAGTCGATTCAAGGGGCGGGCAAGAAAGTCGGCACCGCCGACAAGGTCGGTCAGATGTTGACCGCCTCCATGAAAACGATCACCGACGCCGAGGGCACCACCTATGAAGTGCAAGATTACACCGACACGGAACGCATA
>Ga0310125_10000290_pt1 | contig 22874 bp, 12 predicted proteins | sample CB11b_Tmax_Bot8__FD_203508 | JGI IMG/M metagenome (GOLD analysis project Ga0310125, IMG submission 203508) | Marine microbial communities from Western Arctic Ocean, Canada - CB11b_Tmax_Bot8 | ecosystem: Environmental > Aquatic > Marine > Oceanic | place: Canada: Western Arctic Ocean | collected... | reverse complement strand
CGCCGGCCTGGGGTGTGTCCTGCAGACGGGGGACGATGACGCGGCAGGGGATGGTCCGGGTGCGCGGATCGATCCCCTTGCCGGTGAACCGCGTCAGCCGTCCCGCAAACCGGTATACCCGGTTCGACTCGCGGTAGGTCACCGTGGCACTCACCTCGGGTACCTCGAAGCGACTGGTGGAGTCTGTATTGGTGTCTGGCTTGGTGTCGCGTGAGGCCACCGAATCTCTGAGCCAGTGCAGGTCATCGGTTCGCAACCGGCACTCGATCTCGACCGCAGCCGTCTCTTCGATCTTCAGCATCACGTCACCGGCCTGGACAAAGTCGCCCACCTCGGCGGTGGCGAGAGTCAGCAGTCCGTCGAAGGGTGCCCGGATGCGAGTCCGCTCGAGGTTTCTGCGGGCCTGGTCGAGTTCGGTGACCAGGCGATCTCGTTTCGAGAGCAGTTGACGGCGACGGATGGGGAGCAGGTCGTGTTGGTTCTTGAGAGTCTGCAGTTGGTTGCGGGCGGCGAGTTCGCTGCGTTTGGCTCGATCGCGGTCCGAGGTCGTGGCGGTTTTCTGCTTGAGCAGCAACTCGATTCTCTCGAGCTCAAGGCCGGCGAGCTTGAGGTCTTCGGTGCCCAGGTCGACCAGTGCGACGATCCCGGTGGTTTCGGTATTGAGCCTGTCGATTTCGAGATCGACGGCGCGGACTTCTAGCTGAGCGGTCTTGATGGCCAGTTCGTAGTCACCCGGATCCAGTTGCACGAGCAGCGTGTCGCGTGCGACATGTCGCCCGGCACGGATGTCGTCGGGTCGCGTGACGACTCGACCGGGGACCTCGGCCGCGAGCGTGACTTCTCGTCGCGGGACGACCTGTCCGGGCACCTCGATCACGAACTCCTGCCGTGCTGCTGGAAGCACGATCGTACGGACCGGAGGCGGTTTGGTTTCGGGCGGATCCGAATCCGGCCGAGCGCGCAGGGAGGTCAGCAGTGCGAATGCGGCGGCACCCGCGGCGACGATCAACAGGGGGCCTGTGGCCTGAAGGAGGGACTTGAGGCTCATACGCCTGGTGTTTTGGGGCAGTCGGCCCGGTCCCTGGGCGCGGGATCAACTCGGCGGTGATCTCGCACGAGAATGGCTCGATCACCTCTGTTTCATCGTAGAAATGCCGCGGGGCTTCGGTCCAATTCCGAAGCGTCGAGAACGGTCAAGGTGGGGCATTGGCGGGAGTGTTGACTCATGTGCCGGTTACAGCGATTGGTCGGCTCGTGACAGTTACGGGTCGATCTGACGCCGATTCACCGCACTGGGTTGCGTTGACCGGGCACGGGGCTGCTTACAAAGATGAAGGTTTGTCAGCTGGTTGACCTGCAGGCCTGCAACGAGGTTTTGAGATGTTACGCACAGGAACGCGGATCCTTCATCGAGTGAAGATCGTGCTGTGGCTGGTACTGGGGGGTTGGCTGGCCGGGTTGCCCGTTGCCGATGCCCAGGACAAGACTCAGCCAGCCTCGGCCGCGGTCCCCGATTCGTGGTCGAAGCACCTGGTGTGGCGACCGATCGGCCCGGCCAACATGGGAGGTCGGATTGTGGACCTGGCGATCAACCCGTCGGACCCGTCGATGTTCTGGTCGGCGACCGCTTCGGGCGGTCTGCTGAAGACGGTCAACAACGGGACGACGTTCGAGCACCAATTCGACCAGCAGAGCTCGGTGTCGATCGGTGCCGTGGCGGTATCGGCCTCGGATCCGCAAGTGGTCTGGGTTGGCACCGGCGAGAACAACCCTCGCAACTCGGTGTCCTATGGCGACGGGGTCTACAAGTCGACTGATGGCGGCAAGACCTGGAAGCACATGGGCCTGCGTCAGTCGTTCCAGGTGGGCCGCATCGTGGTTCATCCTGACGATGCCGAGACCGTCTACGTGGGCGCGTTGGGCCGGCTGTACGGATCGAACCCCGAGCGAGGCGTGTTCAAGACGACCGACGGGGGAGCGACGTGGAACAAGGTGCTTTATATCGATGAAGAGACCGGGATCATCGACCTGGTGATGCATCCGACGGATCCCGACACGTTGCTGGCCGCGGCCTGGCAGCGGCGTCGGGACGGGTTTGACAGTTGGCCGGGCAACGAGGTGAAGATCGCCGAGGGCTACGGTCGTTATGACCCGAAGGTCAAGTGGGCAAAAGGCAGCGGGCTGTACCGCACGACCAACGGGGGTCGCAAGTGGAAGAAGATCACCGCCGGGCTGCCCACCTCGAAGCTCGGCCGCATCGGGCTCGACTGGTACCAGCAGGACCCCGACGTGGTCTTCGCCCTGGTCGACTGCGAGAACATCGGCAAGGGTCCCGCGCCGATGGCCGCCTTCCTGGGGGTGGTGGGTGAGGCTGATGACAAGGCGCTGCTGGTGACTCAGGTCTACCCGAACAGCCCTGCGAAGAAGGCGGGGCTTGAGGTGGGTGACGAGATCTCTGCGGCCGACGGCGAGGCGATCGGCGGTTTCGACGGGTTGCTGCAGATCTTACGGAAGAAGAAGCCGGGCGATTCGGTCATCCTGAAGGTGAAGCCGGTCAAGGGGCAGCGGGAGCGGAAGTCGGGGGACGTCGAGGTGAAACTGACCGGCCGGCCGGGTGCCGGCGGTCGAGGGCGTGCTCCCTTGAGCCGGGTCTTCATGGGCATCCAGGGGTCTGATGCCCAGGGCGGAGCGAAGATGGACCGGATCACCGCCGAGGGTCCCTCGGAGAAGGCGGGCTTGAAGCCCGGCGATGTGATCACCAAGGCGGCCGGGAAGCCGATCGCCAACTACGCAGCACTGATCACCGCGATCCGTGCCAGGAAACCGGGTGACAAGTTTCCCGTGGAGCTGATCCGCAAGGGCAAGCCGGTGAAGCTGACCATCACGCTGGGGACCCGGCCCGGGTTGTCGGCTGCCCGGCCCTACACCTTCTCGCTGGGCGGCCAACGACCCAACTCTCAGGATCAGCAGGGCGAGAACGGCTTCGAGTACGGTGGCGTCTTCAAGTCGACTGACGGGGGCCGGCACTGGAAGCGGATCAACAGCCTGCACTCTCGACCGATGTACTTCAGCGTGATCAAGGTCGATCCCAGTGACCAGGATCACGTCTACGTGCTCGGAGTCGGCCAGTATCATTCCTCGGATGGTGGAGTGACCTTCAGCGGCGACTTTGGCCGCGGCGTGCACGCCGACGGTCACGCGTTGTGGATCGACCCTCGCGACGGTCGACACATGGTGATTGGCTCTGACGGCGGCACCTACGTGACGTGGGATCGCGGCAAGAGCTGGAACCACCTGAACCAGACGGCGATCGGCCAGTTCTACCACGTGGCGATCTCGCCCCGGAAACCGTACTTCGTCACCGGCGGGCTGCAGGACAACGGCACGTGGTACGGCCCCAGTCTCGGTCGCCACGGCACCGGCCCGATCAACTCCGACTGGTACTCGGTCGGTGGCGGCGACGGGTTCATGTGCCGGGTCGATCCCGATGACCCGGACCTGGTCTACTTCACCAGCCAGAACGGCAACATGCGTCGTCGCAACATGCGGACCGGCCGGATCGCCTCGATTCGCCCGGCCCGCAAGCGAGGCAAGCCGCCGTACCGCTTCAACTGGAACTCGCCCTTCATTCTCTCTCACACCAACTCGAAGATCTTCTACGCCGCGGGCAACCACGTGTTCCGGTCGTTGAATCGAGGAGCCTCACTGAAGGAGATTTCTCCGGAGATCACCCGGACCAAGCAGGGTTCGGCCACCGCACTCTCCGAATCACCTCGCAACCCCCAGGTGCTCTACGCCGGCACCGATGACGGAGCGTTGTGGGTGACTCGCGACGGGGGCCGCGGCTGGAGCGAGATCACCGGGAACGTGGGTCTGAAGGGGCCACGCTGGGTGGCGACGATCGAGGCGTCCCGGTATGTCGACGGGCGGGTCTACGTGGCCTTCGATGGCCATCGTTCCGACGATGATGACCCGCACGCGTACGTCTCGGAGGACTTCGGCAAGACCTGGAAGTCGTTGAGGTCGAACCTGACATGGGGATCGACTCGTTGCCTGCGTGAGGACGTTGCCAACCCGAACCTGCTGTTCCTGGGCACCGAGGTCGGGGCGTGGTACTCGATCGATCGAGGCGGTCACTGGAACCGGTTCGGGGGCGGTTTTCCGACGGTGGCGGTGCACGAGATTGCCGTGCATCCCAGGAACGGCGAGATCGTGGCAGCCACGCATGGTCGCAGCCTGTGGGTCTGCGACGTGACGACTCTGCGGCAGGTCCTCGCGTCGCAACTGGCCAACAGCACCTTGCTCTACACACCCGGTACGGTCGTCCGCTGGCAGCGGCATCCGACTCGGGGTCGCAACAGCAACCAGTTCCGCGGCACCAACTCGGCGACCTCGGCCCGCATCGACTACGTGCTCGGGAAGAAGGCCAAGAAGGTCTCGCTGAAGATCGTCGATGTCCGCGGCCAAGCCTTGCACGTGGTGGCGGGGAAGACCGAACCGGGGTTCTACCGCGTGAGCTGGAACCTGTTGCGGACCGTCAAGCGGCGGGGCAATGCGGGAGGCAGTCGAGCGGTCGGACCGGGCACCTACCGCGTGGTGCTCGATGTCGACGGCACGACATTCGCCGACACCCTGACGATCGAACGGGACCCGAGTGCACCCTCGGACGTGGCGGCGCGGTACTGGGAGTTCGAGTCGCAGGAGCAGACACGCTCGCAGAAGCTGAAAGCGACCCGCCTGAAGGAGGAACTCGGCCGGACCCGCAAGGAACTGTAGGTTCCGCCTGCGGCGGGTGCCTGACACCACTACCGAGTGGGGGGTGGTTCGATGAGGTAGGTCTGGGTGCCGAGGTTGACCAGGACGGGTTCGTTGAAGGCGAGGTACTTGGCGAGCGTGCCGCTGTGGGCTGCGGCGAGGTCGAAGTAGGTCTTGCTGAACTGGGTGACCCGGATCGCCCGTTGCTCCTGCTTGAGGGTCACTGTCGAATCCCGCCACTGGTTCTGCTTGCGGAAGAACGACTTCTGCCCGATGTTGCGAACCGTCTGGCGGTTCTTCTGCGGCCGGCTGCCTTGTGGGCCACTTCCCGCGGCGTCGTCCGTCGGCAATCCGCCCGATACGGCGCTGGGTACGTTGGTCGCTTGCTGGAACTTGCCCTTGAGGCGTCGCTGGGCGAAGCCGGCCCGTCCGTTGGACAGGGCCAATTCACGGCTGGCGGTCACCCGGGCCCGATTGCCGTTGTCCTTTGCGGCCAGGTTCACATCCTCATCGGCCAGGAACGACGTGTAGGGAGTCATGACTCCGTGAGCGATCGAGAGCCGCACGAGTTCGTCGATCAGTTCCTGGTTGGTCCCGTTCAGGTCGAGTTCATCGATGATCTCGCCGATGCGACGCAGTGCCCAGAGCTTTTCGACGAAGCCCTTCGACTCGTCTCGAGACGACCTGGCCAGAGTTGCGGCAAAGCTGAACGACTTGCGCTGGTCGCCGTTGGTGCCTTCGAGTGTCACCTTGACCCGACCCGAGCGTCGGTAGCGGCCGACCCAGACCAGCTGCTCGCCTCGGAACAGGTCGGTGAGTTCGCGGGGGTAGGTCCTGGAGATGGCCGCGGGCGCGTCGTCCCGAGCGACCTCGTCGAATTCGAAACCGACGGCCAGGTCGGTTAATAGCGGAGCCCCGATGCGGTCGTAGAGCTTCGAGACCTGCACCTCGATGTCCTCGTTGGGCCGCACGTAGACCGACTGTCCGCGGTGGTCTCGCGAGAGCCGATCGAGCAGTCGGCTGTTGACATCGAAGCCGACTCCGAAGCTGTACATCCGGGCATTGACGGTGTTGGCCGCTCGGGCGTGGGCCGCGATCTTCAACTCGTTTCGCTCACCCACCGTCGGCAGTCCGTCGGTGAGGAACAGGACGTAGCCGGGTCGTTTCTTGTCGACCAGCATGCCTAGTGCGGTGGTCAGTGCCCCGTCGATGTTCGTGCTGCCTCCGGCGAACAGCCCGTCGGCAAAGCCCACGGCCGCCTTTTGAGTCTTCTCGTCGGCCCGCTGCAATTCGGGCCGGAAACTCTCGATCTGGGTGTCGTAGGCCACGATGTTGAAGGTGTCCCTGGGATCGAGTCGACCGATGAGATACTTCAGGGCCTCGCGTGCTTGCTCGATCTTCTTCCCGTTCATGCTCCCGGAACGATCGATGACGAAGACGACCGTCTTGGGGACGGGCTTGGTCTTGTTGAGTTTGACCCGGGGGCTGGCCAGCAGCAGGAAGTACCCGTCCTGCTTGGGGTCGGGGCGGTAGCTGACCAGGTTCATCCCCACCAGCCCGTCCCTGGTGCCGTACAGCAATCGCAGGTCATCGGGGGTGGTGACGTTCTTGAGTGTCAGTTTGCCGATGGCGTGGTTGTCGTCGGCCCGCTTGATGTCGACGGAGTGCGAGGGGCTGAAGACGGTCTTGATCGGCGAGCTGCTGTCGATGCGGACGTTGATGTTGAGCGTGCCGATGGGCCGGTGTGAGTGCTTGAGTGTTCCGATGGGCAGGTGGAGATCGACCAGCCCGTTTTCCTTGCGGAGCAGTTGCGAGTAGCGGATCTCGACCCGACGCTTGGCTCCTGCCGGGATCGGAAAGACACGGGTCTGGAACAGCCCCTGGCCCATGTATTCCAGCAGTGCCGGGTCCTGCCGCCGCCGGACGATCGACTCGTAGATCCGCCGTGCATCGGCCTTCTTCATCAGCCGGCCCGGCAGTTCCTTGCCGTCAACGATCAGCGTCAGGCTGTCGATGGCCGCATCGGTGGGCAACGGGAACAGGATGCGGGCTTCGAGAGTGCGGGACCCGATGTTTTCGAATGTCTGGGAGATCTGGACCGAGGCAATCTGGTTGCGGATCGTGGCGTTGACGTCGACCGAGTGGATGCGGTACTGGGTGGGGACGGGTCGGCGAATCGGCCGCGGCCGCACCACGACGTCTCCTTCGACGACGATGACCTGGGCAGCGAGCGGTTGTGCGGCGCCGGCCACGATCGCCAGCACCAGAAGCGTGAACACCCATCTGCCGAGATTACGTTGCATGGACCAGTCTCCCCGTGTCCGAGTCAGAATCGAGTCAGTCGATTGGGCCCGCCGTGGCTGTTCGACGAGGTGACCGGTCGAGGAGTTCCCCTGCTGCGCGAGGAATCTGAAGAAAGCCGTGTGGAGGGGACAGGCACCCGCCACGGGCGTGAGCCAGTCCCCTTGTTGCTAGGCGCGGATCTTGTCGACGGGCTGCATCGGGCGGTTGGTTGGTCCGAGGCGTTGCGAGACGCCCATACCGGCGAGCATGGTGTTGTAGACGTCCAGGCCCTCGGCTCCGACGTCCATGATCTGCCCGGTCTTGAATCTCCGGTTGGCACCGGTGATGGCGTGGAACACACCCGAGAGTTCCCGTTTGACGTCGTTGTGTCGTCCGTCGCCGGACTCGGTCGAGATGGTAATCATCGCGTTGTCGAGAATCGTCCTGCCGTTGACGTCTCGTGATTCTGAGTCGTCCAGTCGAGCGAGGAAGTAGGCCACTTCGCGCATTTTCATGTGTGCGTGTGCCCTGAGTGCTTCGTTCTTCCTTTTCTCGTTGAACTTGTGCCACCATTCGTGGCTGCAGCCCTGGTCACCTCCGGCGCGTTGTTGTCCGGCGTCGTCGAAGTCCCACATCTTCTTTCCGCCAAACCGGTATTCGCCCTTCAGGCGGATCCGTTCTCCAGCTGCCAGGAAGGTCAGCGATCCGAATCTCACGCGGTCGGTCTGGATGGCCAGTGCGTAGAGATCGGCCATCAGTCTCCATTCGGTGGAGAGTTCTTCGAGCGTGATGTCGATGCCCTGTCCCCCGGGGTCGGCGGGTCCGCCGTGCGGGATGATCGATCGCCGCGGCAGGCTGGGCCCGTTCTTCTTCTTGTGTTTCAGCGCGAACGCCCGCTGTTCGAATTCACGGATGCGGTCGAGGTGATCGGCGACGCGGCTGCGTGAGCGGGCTCCCAGCGGGGACTGCTTGCCGGTGTAGAAGCGGTAGTCCTCGACAACCGAATCGAGGATGCTGCGTTTGAGCCGTTGTCGACGGGCATCGGTTCCCGCTCCGGCGACGGTGATCGTGCCGAAGACCCGTTCGAAGAGGTCTCGAGGCTTCTCCTGCATCGTCGCCGCCACGGTGCCGTCGGGATTGAAGCTGTGCACGTAGCGTCCGACCCGGCTGCGTCGGAAAAACGTCCCGCCGATCAGCGTGGGGACCATCCCGCTGGGGAGCCCCTTGGGGTAGAGGCCTCGGCGGACCATCTGTTCGATCGAGCCGCCTCCGGCCTTGGCTTCGCCGTCGGGCGGCTGGGCCGTGAAGGCTCCGGTCGCACCGTCGTAGTGCGCATTGATGCCCTTTTCGTCGCAACGCACCTGGTCGACGTTGCGCATGATCAGCAGCTTGTCGGAGAGCGGTTTCAGCGGCTCGAGCACTCCGCTGAAGCCCTCGGTCTGCAGAGGCGCGGGTACGCCCAGTCCGAAGAAGATATTGAAGGCTCGGACCGGAGGCTCGGCGGCGGCAGCGGCCTGGGCCGGCCTGCTGATCATCTCCTCCAACAGCGGAAACCCCACGGTCGCCGTGCCGGCTCCCCGCAGCATTGTGCGGCGACTGATGCGAGGGTCTGACATGGCAGGATCTCCGCAAGCCTGATTTCAACCTAGGGGGCCGGCTGCTTTTCGGTCCCCTGACCCGTCGTAGTCTGAGTATCGGACTGCGTGCGGGTCATCATAACAAGATCACTGGTGACCAGTGCGGTGACCAGGTCGCTCCAGCTGCCGCCGGCCTTCCAGGCGGCCTGGTGGATCGAGCGCACCGAGGCGGCATCGGCGGCACCCAGCGGTCGGCCGACGGCGAATTGGGCCAGTTTCCAGGTCATCGTCGCCCGGACCCGGTCGCTGCCGGCCAGCAGGTTCATCAACTCGGCCGACGTCTTGTACGCGATCGGCCGGGATGTGCCCGGCATCTGGATCATGCCGTCCTCGCGGACCCGATTCCCGTGCTCGTCGACCTCGCGGAACCGGCCGACTCCGTCGAACTTCTCGAGCGCAAACGCGATCGGTTCGAATCTCTTGTGGCACCCGGCACAGGCGACGTTGGCGAGTCGTTGCTCGGAGACCCGCCGATGCGAGAGTCCGGAGCGAAGCGGCACCGGGGTGGTGTCGACACCCGGCGGAGGATCCTTGACCTGGCCGCGGAGGAAGTCATTGAGCACGAACAGGCCGCGGGTGACCATCGAGGCATCGTCGCCTCCGATGGTCAGCGTGCTGCCCTGGGTCAACAGTCCGCCGCGGGATGCGACGCCGCTGAGGTCGTAGCGTTCGAGGCCGGGTCCGCGGGGCTTGAGTCCGTAGTGGCGGGCCAGTTTCGGGGTGGCGTAGGTGAACTGGGCGTTGAGCAGTTCCGAGAGCGGACGCTTCCGTTTCCAGGCCAACTCGTTGAAGAACGCCAGAGTCTCGCGTCTCATGTCCCTAGCCAACTCGGGGTCGAACTCCTCGAAGCGGTCGGGGTCGGGCTTGAGGTTGGCCAGTCGATCGAGGTCGAGCCACTCGGAGATGAACCGTTCGGATTGCCTTATGGCTCGAGGGTCCTTGAGCATCCGAGCCGCTTCGATGGCGATCCGCTTGGCGCTGCCCAGTTGGCTGGCCTGGGCGGCTTTCATCAGCTGCTGATCGGGCGGAGCACCCCAGATGATGTAGCTGAGCCGCGATGCCAGTTCGAAGTCGTTGACCGGCCAGCTCGATCCGTCGCCACGCTGCATTTCGATGCGGTAGATGAACCGCGGCGATTGCAGCATGGCCTCGAGAATGAAGCCGACGGCTTCCTTGAAGTCGCCACCGGTGCTGGCCACCGTGGTGGCGATCCCGCTGTAGTTGGTGACCTCGCGTTCTTCCAGCGGGCCGCGGAACAGCCACTTGCCCATCGATTCGACCAGTTGCCGCATGGTGGCGTCGGTCGAGAGTTTGCGGCTCCGCGAGAAGCGGGCGGCGAACTTCAGCACATCCAGCTTCGCGACAATCATCTCGGCCAGCCGCGAGTAGGCTTCGATGTGCTTGAGATCGACTCCGAGGTTGTAGGCGGTGTTGCTGAATCCGTCGGCGCGGATGTCCGGTGGCAGCAGCTTGCGGGCCTCGTCGGCGATGTCGATTCCCGTGTCACTGCGGACCGTCTCGATGTACTCAGCGACGGTCAGTCTCTGGATCCAGATGCCCCGGGTGCGATTGGCGTAGACGGCCGGGTCGATCAGGTCCCCCGACCAGGTCGCTCCGTCGTTGATCCAGGTCTCGATCAGTTTCTTGTCGGTGTTGGAGAGTGGCTTGGTCTTTTTGGGCATTTCGTTTGCCGCGACCCGTTTCCAGATCCGGCTCTCGGCGGCCTTGCCGGGCACGATCACCTTGCCGCTCTTGCCCCCCTTGAATGTGGTGGCCTTGTGCGAGAGATCGAGGCCACCCTTGGCGGCGACGGTGTCGTGGCAGTCGAGGCAGTGCCGGGCCAGGAGCGGAGCGATGCGGGTTTCGAAGAACTGCTGCCTCTGCTGCATGGCGAGTTCAGCCGGCGGCCGATTGCTCGCGGCGGCTCCGGCCCGGTGGTTCTGCTGGACTTCCCGGGGCGAGAGCGCGCGGCTGTAGAGTGCTACCAGGTGAAACGACCCGAGCCAGGGGCGGTCGCCTGAGCCTTCGTTGGCCAGCAGCAGCCGGAAGCGGGCGTCCCAGTTGCCCAGATCGCCGCTGATGCGTTTCGCGGCGGCGGGTTTGCCGTTGAGAAAGATGCGGGCGGTGCCGCCGGGGTCGCGGGTGTAGACGACGTGGGTCAGGGCCACGGTTGCGGTGCCCGGGCGGGTTGAGGTCGAGGGTTCTCCGTTGGTGGAGGTGGCTGTTGACCGCAGCCTCACGTTGTACAGGCCGGCGTCCTGGCCGAAGGTGATGTCGCGGACGTTGGGGTTGGCACTGATGGTGACGATCCGGGCCGGGCCATCCTGGCGAGTGTTGGCCGGACGGATCCAGGCCTCGAGCGTCACAGCACGTGACTTCCTGATCGAGTTGATCAGCTTGGTGGCGGGGCCGGTCGAGGCGATGCGGGTCGAGGAGCGGATGAGCAGGGAACCGCTTTGCCACTTGACCGTCGCCGGCTTCTCGATCGCCAGGTTCAACGGCCGGCCGACTCCCGAACGGTCGCTGATCAGGTTGCCCTTGCCCTCGGTGAAAGTGTAAAGAGCCTGCAGGCCGCCGGAGACGCGCTGGGCCTTGATGGCACCGGGAAAGGCACAGACCAGGACGGAAATCAACAGCCAGGTCCCGATGACCTTGGCCGGCCCATGTCCCTTTGGTTGGCAACGCCCAGATAGCATTCTGGCATCCTGGCTGATCGGTGCGGTCGCGCTTCGGCAGCTTGGATTCTCGTCGAAGAAAGGGAGAGGATGCAAGTCGTGTCGGCTGGTCCCGCTTCGCGTGATTCGGCGGCGATGAGATGGGGTACTACACCGGTTCCTTCATGTCGCCGGACGGCCGTCGCGGAGTATCATGGGTGGTCCCGCGACAGTTTCTGGACCGGAAACCAATCATGCGCCGATGGGTGTTCTTGTGTGCGATCAGCCTGGGGGGCTCTGCCGCGCCAGCGGTTGACGCCGCCGACGAGTCGCTGCACGCGGCGATCGATCGGCTGATTGACGCACAAGCCGGCGACGCGGTCAGGGCTCCCGCGGCCGACGATGCCGAGTTCCTGCGCCGAGTGATGCTCGATCTGGCCGGCCGGATCCCGACCCACATCGAGACGTCCCGATTTCTTGACGACAAGAGCTCAAAGAAGCGAGACGTGCTGATCGACTCGTTGCTCGCCGGGCAGGACTACCCGCGGCGGATGCAGGAGTTGTTCCACGCGATGCTGATGGAGCGACGAGGTGACCACGTCGAGTGGACGAAGTTTCTGCGGCATGCGTTTGCCAAGAACCTGCCGTGGGACCAGGTGGCCCGGGCGATGCTGGCCCCGGATTCCGGTGATGAGAACCTGCGGGGAGCCGCCTACTTCCTGACGGCGCGGTTGACCAAGGAGGGTGCGATGGCCCCGGTCGACGTGCCGGGCTTGACTCGAGATGTCGGCCGGCTGCTCGCCGGAGTCGATCTCGGCTGTGCTCAGTGTCACGACCACGTCAGCATCGACGACTACAAGCAGGTCGATTTCCAGGGCCTGCACATGATCTTCGAGAACATGCAGTCCCGCCGCGGGGACAGCTTCCCGGCGGTGACCGAGCGGGTGATGAAGAAGGACAAGGAGTTCCAGTCGGTCTTCACGATGGATCCGCGGACCACCGGTCTCAGGATCCCCGGCGCCGGAGACGTGCCGATCCAGACATTTCCCAAGGGCGAGGAGTACTCGGTGGCTCCGGACCGCAAGGCCAAGACCCCCGGCGTGCTGAAGTTCAGTCCGCTCAAGGAACTGGCCCGCGGGTTGGCCGCTCGGGGCAACCCCCTGTTCGCTCGCAACATCGTCAACCGCCTCTGGTTCGTGATGATGGGTCGCGGCCTGGTCGAACCGCTGGACCTGTTCCATTCGGCCAATCCCCCCACTCACCCCGAACTGCTCGAACGGCTCGCCACCGAATTCACGGCTCACGATTTCGACATCAAGTGGCTGCTGGGCCAGTTGGCGCGAAGTGAGTGTTACCAGCGGAGTTCGCGGCTACCGGGCGAAGGCCCGTTGCCGGATGCGACGACCTATGCCGTGGCCAACCAGAAGCGACTCTCCGCCGAGCAGCTCTTCTGGAGCACGATGATCGCCACTGGCGAGATCAGTCGCATGAAGCCGAAGCCGGGCACGGGGCTCGAGCAGGTGGTCGCACAGACCGAGAGCCTGGCCGCATTGCAGAAGCAGTTCCTGAAGACGTTTGCGAATCCGCCTCGAGAGCCTGAGGTCGACTTTGCTCCGACGGTCAAGGGTGCGTTGTACCTGATGCACGACGAGAAGGTGCTCGAGTTGTTGAAGCCTCGGACGGGCAACCTCATCGAGCGACTCTCGAGCATGAAAGACACGAAGCAGGCGGCCGAGGCCTTGTTCCTGGCGGTGGTCAGTCGAAGGCCAAGCGGCTCGGATCGCGAGGCGGTCGAGCGGCTGCTGGAGAAGAAGGAGGGTGTGGCCCGCGCCGAGGCGATCGGCCAACTGGCCTGGGCGTTGCTGACGTCGACGGAGTTCTGTGTCAATCACTGACCGAGAAATCGGTGTCGGAGCATTCGGAGCATTCGGAGCATTCGGAGCATTCGGAGCATTCGGAGAAATGGGATGAGTCACTGCCGCCCATGGGAGCACGGCTGGTCGCGGCGTCGCATGCTGGGGGCCCTGGCAGCCGGGTCTGCGGCGGCCGGCGGGGCCGGTGCGGCCGGGCTGGGAGGCCTGTTGCAGCCGGCCGTGGCGGATGAACTAGCACGCAACGACAAGCAGATCCTGTTGATCTGGCTCGATGGTGGGATGAGCCAGTTGGAGAGCTGGGATCCGAAACCGAACACTCCCTTCGGCGGTCCGTTTCGTTCGATTCCGACCACATTGCCGGGAATCCATGTCAGCGAGTTGATGCCGAAGCTTGCCCGCCAGATGAAGCGGTTGGCGTTGGTCCGTTCGATGAAGACCGAGGACGCCAATCACTCGTCGGGTGTCCCCAAGATCATGCGTGGTCATCCTCGCAACCGCGGCGTGACCTATCCCTTCTTCGGCTCGGCGGTGGCCAAGCTGATGGGCCCCACCGCCAGCGGTCTGCCGCCCTACGTGTGGGTCAAGCCGGGCAATGGCGGTTTCATTTCCAAGCATGCCGGGTTCCTGGGTGCCAGGTATGGGGCGCTGGCCCTGGGTGACGGCAAGCCGCCGGCGAACCTCGTCCGGCCTGATTCGATCACTTCCGACGCCGACCGGGTCCGCCAGGAACTCCGCAAGAAGTTCAATCGCCAATTCGCCGACCGGCGACGGGGCGACTTCAACGAGGCCAACAGCTACGTCTACGACGTGGCACAGACACTGATGAAGCACGTCGAGCTGTTCGACGAGAAGCAACTCAAGGAGACCGACCGGCAGCGGTACGGGACTCACGACCTGGGCCGGCACGCGTTGCTGGCGAGGCGGTTGATCGAGGCGGGCGTGAGGTTTGTCCAGGTCACCTCCTACGGCTGGGACACTCATGGCGACAACTTCAACTCTCACGCCAGCCGCATGCCCAAAGTCGACCAGTCGATCTCGGCATTGATCGAGGACCTGTTTGACCGGGGTCTCGACGAGAGGGTGCTGGTGGTGGTGATGGCCGAGTTCGGGCGGACGCCTCGGATCAACGGCTCGGTCGGCCGCGATCACTGGCCCAACGCCTGGAGCGTGGCGATGACCGGCTGCGGGATCCGCACCGGGACCGTGGTGGGCGAGACCCTTGCGGACGGGACCGACGTGAAGAGCACCCCCTACGACATCGGTCACATGTTCCACACCTGGTTCTCGGCCGTCGGTCTCGATTCGGCCGAGGCCCAGTACATGAACGGAACCCAGCCGTTGCCGATTGCCCACGATGACATGCACAAGGTCGACGAGTTGTTGATTTGAGGCCCGTTGGGCCGGAGATGCACAGATGGCCGACGCGCCAAAGCCCACCGAGAAGAAGCCGCCCGAGCCGCGAGAGCTGTTCAAGCTCGACTGCGACCGGCAACTGATGGTCGCCCGTTTCACCGCGTGCGGGCGGATGCTGGTGGCCGGTGGTTATGACGCGTCGATTCGGCGATGGGACCTGTGTGCCGAGCAGACCGTCGAGGTGGACCGTGTGGAGGGACACCACGGGTGGGTTTCGTGGCTGGAGGTTCAGCCGGGTGGTGACCTGGTCTTCAGTGCCGACACCTGGGGCCGGCTGCAGGCGACGCGCGGGATTGCTGGAACACCCGAGATTGCCTGGCATCACGAACAGGCTCACGACGGCTGGATCCGTTCGCTGTCGGTTTCAGACGACGGCCAGGCGTTGGTGACGGCCGGCCGTGACGGAGTGATCCGGGTGTGGTCAGCCGTCGACGGCAAGCTGCTGCACCAGTTGAAAGACCATCCGGCCGACGTGTTTGCCGTGGCGATTCACCCGGAGAAGAAGGTGATCGTGACCGGAGACCTGTTCGGCGTACTCAGGCGGTTCGAACTGCCTGGCGGAAAATGCGTGAGCGAGACGTCACTGGCAGGGATGCATTTCTACAAGCGGATCCAGGATGTCGGCGGATTACGGCTGTTGCGGTTCCACGATCGAGGGCGGACGCTGATCTGTGCCGGTGGAGAGCCTCAGGCGACCGGACGAGCCATTGCAGTTCCCACGATCCACTGGCTGGATTGGCCGGGATTGAAGATCCGGCACACGGCTCGCCTGGGAGCCAAGAACCACGGGTTCGTATTCGACCTGGCGTGGCATCCCGGTGGGTACTGGGCTGTGGTCACCAGCGGACAGCCGGGTTCCGGACAGTTCCTGCTGTTGAAGCCGGGCCAGGAGAAGCCGTTCTTCAATACAACCAAGATGTCCAACTGCCACAGCCTGGCGGTTCATGGGGACGGACGGATAGTGGTGACCGCATCCAACCGGAACAGCCAGGGCAACGGAGCGGTACGGGACAAGCGGGGCAATTACGTTGCCAATTTCTCTCCGCTGCACGTCTTCGCGCCGCCGGGATCCGAGGAGAAGCCGGCGGCTGGTTGATGGATCGTACAGGCGGGATTCGGTCTGTTCTCTACGAGGGTCTTGAATCAGGAATCCCGATATTGGGCAGTGGAGTGTGGAGGAGCGATGTGATGGGGAGAATCTCTCGGCGAGTGGTTTTGAGTCGCATGGCGGCAGCGGCCGGTGCTGCAGTCTTCCCGCATGCGACCCGGTCCGAACCGGCAGGGTCGGATGGGAAGCGGGGAATTGTTTCCGTCAGTCGAGGTCCGGCTGACCTGGTCGTGCCCGCCGATGGTGATGGCTTCCGGTACGGGACCGGGTACCTGTTCCAGGCCGGACCCACCCAGGCGGGGTTGATGTGCAACCTGAGGACCGAGGGGTTTCCGGTGGGCGACTTTGAAGCCGGCATGGACGCGGTGATCTTCGACGACGCCGCGAAGATCAACCGGGCCAGGCCGGTGCCCGTGACGCGGACGACCCGGTACGCCGATCGGATCACCGGCAAGTGGCGGGTCGTGCTCAAGCACGGTGTGAAGGGAGGATTTGTCCCCTTCGGTGCCCGTCGCGCCGATGGCAGCCCTCATCCTCACGCCGGCACCGGGGTGGGTTTCTGCGAGGCGCTGGATTTCCCGATGAAGCCGGACGGGTCGTACGACAAGCGGGAGAAGACCAGGGGAATGGTCCGTACGACCGAACTGCAGCACCTGGCGTTTGATGGGAAGCGGTTCTCGGTGACAGGAACCGAGACGTTCACCGAGGCGAGTCCCCTGAAGGTGGCCGGGACGAAGTGGAAGATTTACTGCCCCAGCCTGCGGATGGGGATTCCCGACGGAGACGACCTGTTGATGGCCGTTGCGGCGACGACCGGTGATACCCGGGCGTGGTTTGCCAAACCCCACGTGGTCGGCGTGTCCCGCTGGAAGTGCGTGGACGGTCGTTGGCGGCCGGTCGAATTTTCTCCGGTTATGGCCGATCGCAAGACCTCCAAAAAGCAGGTGGTCTACGACGTCGAGGTGAGACTGGTGGCGATCGAGCCGACGCTGATCCGGGACATCGACGGATCGCTGTTGTTCTCGGCGCGGTTTGCTTATGAGTCCTACGACGAGCACGTGCTGCGGGTCTGGCGATCGACCGACGGAGTGGACTGGAAGCGGATCCTCGAGTGTCCCGAGACCAAGGGGCAGGCTCCGGTGTCGCTCAACCGGGCAGCTGATGGGACTCCCTACCTGGTGTCGAATCCCCTCGGGCGAGAGCGGGACCGGCTGGTGTTGTGGCCGCTCAACGAGGAACGCAACGGAGTGCTCGACCCGGTACTGGCTCGCGATGCGCTCGAACAGTTCGGGCCCACCCCCAGCAGAAAGCCCTGGTTCATGGATCATCCCAATGCAGCGGTGGTCCGGCTGGCCGATGGCCACTGGCACAATCTGCTGGTCTACCGAATCATGGACCGGGGAGAACATTCCGGTCGGGCCCCGGCGAAGCAGACGGGTTTGTATGTCGAGACGGTTCGCTCGACCGGAGCCGAACATCCGGCCTGGCGATTCTGAACGGCGGGAGTCCGGGACGGTGAGTGACGACCGACGTGACCGCTTGTTGGCAGCCTATCGCGACACAGCCTATGAGGCCGATGTCGGTGGCACGCTTGTTGAACTGAGGATCGGTGAACCGGCCACCGACTGGGGACACCTGGACAGCGGTCAACCGGACACCGCGTGGGCCTTCATTTCCGCGGCCAATCCCGGGTCGATACGGCTGTCGTCGGAGGACAATCTCTCGCGGCACCAGGCACTGGTGACGGAACTCTCCGGCCGATATTTCGACGTGTTCCAGGGGCGGGGTGTCCCTGACGGGGATGACTGGGAGCCGGAGATCAGCCTGCTGGTGGTGGGGATCGATCGTGACGACGCGGTGGCGATCGGTCGCGGGTTTGGGCAGGTGGCGATCGTCTGCGGGCGCATCGGTGGCGTGGCCGAACTGGTGGAGTGCCTGGAGGAGGCGGGCTAGTCGTCGGCCCACAGACAGGAGTTCGGGGCTGTGTGCAGCCGCACGATCTCGCGGTCCGTTTTTCGATTCGCTGCTGCGGCGAGAGGTCGACTCGGGTTTGGTAAGCTGGGGGACGAGAAACCACGGCAATCGAACGACACCCACGATGAGAACGGAAAGCAAAGATGTCCGACCGATGGAAAAGCTCCGCGATGGCACTGGGATTGATCTGTAGCGTGATGGCGATGCCGTTGGCCGCGGACGATGAGTTGCTGGTCTTCGTGTCGGCCTTCGGCAAGGGCGACGCGGGAGCGATCCACGCGTTGCGGGTCGATACGAAAAGCGGGCAGGTGAAACCGGTCCACCGCACGACAAACGTCGAGAACCCGTTTTTCCTGGCCCTCTCTCCGGACCGCAAGTTCCTCTACTCGATTCATGCCGACGATTTCGGTGACGATGTCAACGACGAGATCGCGGCGTTTCGGCTCGACGGAGACACCGGCCGCATGAAGCTGATCAATCGCCAGTCAGCCCTGGGCACCACGGCCTGCTACCTGGATGTCGACGCCACCGGTCGCACACTGGTCGTCGCCAACTACTCTTCCGGCAGTGTCGCTTCACTGCCGATCGGCAAGGATGGTTCGCTGGGGAAGGCGGCCACCTTCGTGCAGCACAAGGGCGGCAGCGTGAATCCCACGCGGCAGTCCGAGCCGCATGCCCACTGTTTTGTCATCAGCCCGGACAACCGTTTCGTGCTCTCGGCCGATCTCGGACTCGACCAGGTTCTCAGCTACCGGCTCGATGACGACGATGCCAAGTTGACCATTCCGCGGCAGCCCTTCGTACGGACCCCGGCAGGTGCCGGTCCCCGACACCTGACGTTTCATCCCAACGGCCGCTGGGTGTACGTGATCCACGAACTCTCCAACGCGGTGTCCGTGCTGGACTACAACAAGAGAAGCGGGGTGTTGATCGAACGCCAGACGCTCTCGACTCTGCCGGCCGACTTTGACGGCACCAGTCACTGTGCCGACGTGAAGGTGACTCCCGATGGGCGTTTCGTCTACGGGACCAACCGGGGTCACGACTCGATCGCCATCTACCGGGTCGGCAAGTCCGGCAAGCTGACGACGGTGGCGATCGTTCCCAGCCTCGGCAAGGGGCCGCAGAACCTGGCGATCACTCCCGACGGGCGACTGCTGTTGTGTGCCAACATGCCCAGCGGCAACGTGGCCGTGTTCCGGATCGACAGCAAGAGTGGTGGACTGAAGTCGGTGGGTGAGCCGATCAAGATTCCCAGCCCCTCGTGCATCATGATCCGTTAGCCGCCGCCGGGTGGATCCGTGCTTGCCGTGACCCGGTGATCGGATGACAATGCGTACCTGTTGCCACGACCCGAGTCCCCACGGGATGACCGACGCGCGATGCTGAGGATCCAGGGAAATCCCCGCACGCTCTGCGACGGCCTGACGCGTCGCGACCTGCTCCATGTGGGTGCGCTGGGACCGCTGGGCATCGGGCTGGGCGACGTGATGGCGGCCGAGTCCGCCGCATCACAATCGCCCGGGCTGGGCTCGGCCAAGTCGTGCATCCTGCTGTTCCCCTACGGGTCGCCCTCCACCCACGAAACGTTCGACCCGAAGCCCGACGCGCCGGTCGAGATCCGGGGCGAACTGGGGTCGATCGAATCGAACCTGCCGGGGCTGAGGGTCTGCGAGTTGCTGCCGCGGGTCGCCGGTGTGATGGACAAGGTGACCGTCGCCCGTTCGCTGACGCACCAGTACCCGCTCCACGGTGTGGCGTACGCTGTGACCGGCATCCCAACCTACACGCCGGCACTGGAGACCAAGGCCCGGGACCTGAAGCACTGGCCCTATGTCGGCTCGGTTGTCGAATACCTCGACGCACAGCAGGGGCTCCATCCGCCGAGTGGCATGCCGGGCAATCTCGGCCTGCCGTGGCTGATGAACTCGCAGACTGACAATCCGGCAGTCAACGCCGGGGTCTTTTCGGGATTCCTCAACAACCGGTATGACCCGGTCTGGACCGACTTCGACGGTCCGGGGCTGCACGTCGCCCCCAAGAACACGGTGCCACAGACCAAGAGATTCAAGAACCCGTTCGGTGGCACGACGCCTGGAGGGCGGTTCCGCATGTCGCCGGCGGCACGGCTGTCCAAGGATCTGTCGATCGAACGGCTGGGCCTGAGACAATCACTGCTCGAACAGTTTGAACGCGGACGCCGCGACCTGGACGCCAGCCTGGAGGTCCAGGCGATGGACCGGCAGCGTGAGGTGGCGATGTCGTTGCTGACATCCAGCCGGGTTCTGGATGCCCTGGACATTGACCGTGAGCCACGGGCCCTGCGAGAGCGATACGGCATGACGCTGTTCGGCCAGACCTGCCTGGCCGCGCGGCGGCTGATCGAATCGGGAGCGAGATTCGTGACGGTGCTGTGGGATTGTTTCGGCCAGTTTGCCAACGGGGCCTGGGACACTCACCAATACCACTATCCCCGCCTGAAAGAACTGCTGCTGCCCGGTTTCGACCTGGCGTATTCGGCACTGATCGAGGACATGTCGGACCGGGGTTTGCTGGACGAGACGCTGGTGATGTGGATGAGCGAACACGGCCGGACCCCCAAGCTCAACTCCAAGCCCGGCGGCGGTCGAGACCACTGGTCGCGGGCCTACACGTCGGTGGTTGCCGGTGGCGGAACGGCGGCCGGTCGGGTCGTCGGCCGCACGACTCCCGATGGTGGCGATGTCGCCCAGACACCCATCTCTCCCAAGGACATGCAGGCCACGCTGTATCACCTGCTGGGCCACGACCCTCACACGACGATGCCCGATCGCAACGGCCAGCCTCATCCGATCGCCGGGACCGGCAGCCTGCGCCCGGAATTGCTGGGCTAGCAGCCCGTTGAAAAACCGGGAATCTGGGGTCAGACGCCGCCCGTGGCGGGGCCTGACCCCTTTTTCTCCGGCAACGCTGTCTGGCCGAAGGGTTCAGGCCCCGCTTGTGGTCCGCCTCCGGCGTATCACAGGCGGCGTCTGACCCCGGGCTCTCGGTTCTTCAACCTGCCGCAGGCGGGCTATACCGACTGCTGAGCAGATCCAGCCCGGGGGTCCCAACCCGTGCATGTCGTGCTAGACTGACGCTTCGAGCCTGCCATCTCCGGTCCTGGCCGTTTCTTCGAGATCCGCGTTGTGATCATCAGCCCCTCACTTGCTCGGATCGGCCGACGCCAGGCGATGTCGTCGCTGGCCGCCGGCGGACTGGGTCTCTCGCTGAGTGGATTGCTGCAGGCTCGGGAGATTTCTGCGTCAGGAGGTCCGGCCTCCAAGCCGGCGATCCGATCGTGCATCATCGTGTTCTACTACGGTGGCCCGAGTCATCTCGAGACGTACGACATGAAGCCCGAGGGTCCCTCGGCGATCCGGGGCGAATTTCGGCCGGTCGCCTCGAGCGCCCCCGGGATGCCGGTCTGTGAGCACCTGCCCCGGATGGCCAGGGTGATGGACCGTTGTGCGGTGGTTCGCAGCATGCACCACACCAACCGGCTGCACGATTCGGCGTCGACCGAGTCGTTGACCGGCCGGCAGGGTCCGATGGGCGACCGCGAGGAATTCGCGCCGATCGACCAGTTCTTTCCCAGCTACGGTGCGGTGGTCAACTTCTTCAACTCTCAGCACGACATCGACATTCCCCACGCCGCTCTGCCGTGGGTCTTTCACAACGTCGTCCCCACGCCGTGCCAGGGGGGCGGGTTCCTGGGCAAGGCGTTCGACCCGTTCCAGATCACCGGTGATCCCAAGACGCTGACGTATTCGAACAAGGCGTTGAAGTCGCCCGAGACGCTCACCGCCTCACGCTTGGCCGGTCGGCGGAGCCTGCTCGACCAATTCGACGCCGGCCTGCCGGCGGCCGCCACGACCATGGCCATGACGGACCTGAAGACGTTCTACGAACGGGCCTACGAGTTGATCCAGTCACCGATGGTGGCTCGGGCACTCGACATCGACAGCGAGCCGACCGTGTTGCGTGAGCGATACGGGATGATGAAGGAGATCCCTCGCGGAGGCGGCAACGGGGCCGAGAAGGGATATGGCAGGAACATGCGGGGTCAGAACCTGCTGCTGGCCCGGCGGCTGGTCGAGGCGGGTGTGCCCTTTGTGAACATCTACGACTTCCTGCAGCAGGGTCAGAACTGGGACTCGCACCGCGACAACTTCAACCAGCACAAGAAGTTCCTGCTGCCCCAGGCCGACCAGGCCCTCTCGACTCTGATCGAAGATCTCGAGGACCGGGGCCTGCTGGAGACGACGCTGGTGGTGGCGTTGGGCGAGTTCGGCAGGACTCCCAAGATCAACGGCACCGCCGGACGAGACCACTGGCCCGATTGCTACTCGGTTCTGCTGGCCGGTGGTGGAGTTCGTGGCGGGACCTATTACGGGGCCAGTGACGCGTCGGGTGCCTACCCCGCCGACCTGCCGGTGACCCCCGCCGACCTGGCGGCGACGATCTACTGGCGGTTCGGGATCGATCCCAAGCGTGAAGTCCACGACAGGACGGGTCGCCCGTGGCGGCTGGCCGAGGGGCAACCGATGCGCGAGCTGTTTGAGGCTTCGTAGTCGCCCGCCGCGGCGTCGGTTACTGGGCGCCTCGGGCTTTCAGCCACCGATCAAACGCGGTCAACCACGACGGGTTGTTGTTGAAGGCGCCCGGGCCATGGCTTCCCTTTTCGAAGATCAACAACTCGGCCGGGACGTCGTTCTTCACCAGTTGACGGTAGTACCTCAGGCTGTTCTCCACCGGCACCGCCCGGTCGTCGGTGCAGTGCAGCATGAAGGTCGGAGGCGTCCGACGGCTGACTCGAGCCTCGTTCGAATACCTCTCCTTCATCGACAGCTTCGGGTCGGCACCCATCAGGTTGCGACGTGAGCCCTGGTGAACCGCTCCGTCCATCATCGTGACCACCGGGTAGAACAGCACCGAGAAGTCGGGTCGGCTGGATTGTCGTTCGACCGCGTCGGACGCATTGGCCTGGCCCGCATCGAACACGGTCGAGACGGTACTGGCCAGGTGACCTCCGGCCGAAAACCCCCAGACTCCGACTCGCCCCAGATCGATGTTCCATTTCCTGGCGTTGTGGCGGGTGGTGCGGATGGCTCGGCGTGCGTCGTTGGCGGGTACCAGGTGGTGCCCATTGGGCAGT
>Ga0310125_10000288_pt1 | contig 22884 bp, 21 predicted proteins | sample CB11b_Tmax_Bot8__FD_203508 | JGI IMG/M metagenome (GOLD analysis project Ga0310125, IMG submission 203508) | Marine microbial communities from Western Arctic Ocean, Canada - CB11b_Tmax_Bot8 | ecosystem: Environmental > Aquatic > Marine > Oceanic | place: Canada: Western Arctic Ocean | collected... | reverse complement strand
TCGTACCACTATTGCCATCAACAACTAAAGCTGTACTGCTACTTATTGCACCATTGCAATTAGCAGTTGCGGTTGTTGGAGCTGAAGCGTAAATAATTAATGATTGTACATTTTGTAATTCATCATATCCTATTGCATCATCAGCCATTTGTGCTTGTGTTACTGCATTGTCAGCTATTTTTGCTTCTGTTACTGCATTATCAGCTATTTTTGCTTCTGTTACTGCATTATTAGCTAATGATGTAATACCTGATAAAGAAGATCCATCTCCTGAAAATGTAGTAGCAGTTACCGTAGCTGGAAAAGTTACATTTCCTGAACTATCTCCTGTTATCCATGTTGTAGTTGTTGTGCCATCATACCCTGCAATTTTTAATTGTCTATCACCTGTTGCTGAAGCGGCATTTACTGTTCCAATAATTACATTACCATCTCCAGTAGTTATATTTGCACCCGAACTTTTTCCAAGTAAAGTATTATAATCAGCTGCTAGTAAACCATGTCCTGCTTTTGAACCAAGTAGTGTATTATAATTACCTACTCCAAAAATACCAGATACATAACCTATTGTAGTATTTTCATTTGTAGTTGCTATTGCATAACCAGCAGCAGAACCAATTGCTGTATTCTTTGAACCAGTAGTCAGCAATGCACTTGATTGATAACCTACTGCTACATTGTCATCACCTTGAGTAATTGCCCATAAACCACCATTTGTACCTATTCCAACATTTCTATCAGCATTACTTAAAGTTCCTGTTGTTGTACTACCTATTAATAAACTTCCTGTAAAATTCGTTCCTCCCTTTTTACCTACAATCGCAGTAGAATAAATTTCATTAACCGAACCTACAATAGTAGTTGCTGTTAAATTTGAATCTAGTGTAGCAATATCACCTAAATTTATTGCCTCAGCATTAAATTCTGTTCTAAATGTTTCTAGTGTATCGCTTGTTGCTATATTTCTTATGGCCATTTTAGTTGTTAGTTATACCTTTCAATATTTTCCTAAGTTCATATAATTCTTGTTTCAAACTATTTATCTCCTTTACAGTATTTCTTAAAACATCATTTTGTTCTTCTCTTGCTCTAAATCTTTTTATGTACAAACTATATTCACTACTATTTGTATTCACAACAGCGTTAGAATTCATATCTCTAACTAAATGTGAAAATCCTTCTACCTTAACTTCTCTACTCATTATATCGCCAATGCTACAGCTCTAAAATCTTTTAATCTTGCTGTATAAGATGAATTGGTTCCTCTAAATACAATTTTAGTTTGAAAAGATGTAAACTCTGGTAAACTAGATGCACTAAATTTATAATCTTTAAAATCAATATCTAAAACTTGGTCACCAGTTGAAGCTACTACTGTAGAATCAGATATTCCAGTAGTGTTAAATGGTGTAAATGGAATGTCTTCAATTCTTCTAGTTTCTTCACCACCAGTTGATCTAAAGAATGCTAATATAGATGAACTTGATCTTACACTAGCTGCCACTCTTATATCCAATGCAGTTGATGGATTTGCTAAGTTAACTGATTTTGTAATGTACGAACCAGCAGAAGAAGCACCTTCTATTACTGTGTCATCTTCATAGTCAACTGTATTAGTAATTTTTGCAACTACTTTTGATCCTGTTGCTGGGGCAGTAGCCATAGTTAAAGTTGTTCCTGAAACAGTATAATCAACTACCGCTTGTAATTTTTCTCCATTTTTATGAACAGCTAACAAGTGAACACTTGCTGGTGTTCCTGAAAGTGTAAATGCAGTAGCACTATTGTCACCTGTAAAAGTATCAGTTGATGATACAATAGGATTATTTAACCTATTTGAAATAGCGAATACATTAACACGTTTTAAATCTATAACAGGTGATAAATTTGCATTTGTTGAACTAAAAGTTAGATCAATAAAAATAGATTTAGAACCTGCCATTTCGTTAGTTTCATTAATTTCACTTGCAACCATTCTCGGAACTGTAAAATACATATTGTCTCCCAATACAGCAGACGTAGAATTACTTGTAGCTTCTAAACTAAAAGGTGTTTCTGAACCATGAACTGATTTACCTGTTGTTGTTCTTAATACTGTTGAAAGTGATGTTGCAGGATGTATAACGTGGCCTATTTGAAGTTGTAAAACATCAAATAATCTATTTTGTGTAGCTGTTACAACTGAACCGCCAACATCTCCAGTAGCACTAGCTGTTCCACCTGAAGTAATATCATAACTATCTAAAGTTATATTTTTAATTGTTGTATATGTTCCATTAAGAGCTGAATGTGCTATTCCATTATATGTACCTGAACTAATTCCTGCAACAGTTACATTATCAGTTGTACTATGCATTCCATGATTTTTATGATAAACTCTTACATCAGCAGAACCATTAAATGTTCTAATAGGATTAGTTGCTAAAGTCTTACTAGGTAAAGTAGCATTTGCAAGTGTAAGTGTAGCCGTTCCAGTTGTAAATACAGCTTTCTTTAATGTAAATTTTAAATCTTCCATTTGTTCAGCAGTCCATGTTTTATTATTAGCAGATTTAAATAATACTCCAACTGCTGGTTGAGCAGAAACAGTCCTATCAGAATTAAGAACTGTATCTCCTAATCTAGCAGTATATACTGTATAATCGGATGAATCTGATTTTAAAACTAAACAATATTCAATGTTCTCTCTTAAATATACAGGTGAATCAAAAGCAAATGTTGTTACAGTTGTTCCGTCTGTACTAACATTAACTGAACCAGGATTTAACCATTTTCTTCCAAAAGGAACTAACGTTGTTCCTGGATATCCATTTACCATATTTCTAATTTCTGCTTTTACAGGAATTGTAGAACTTTTTGTAGCAAAATATACATCAACACTTGTAACAAAAACACCATCTTCCACATCAATACTAAATGATTGTGCCAATGGATCTCTATTTATTTGTTGAACACTTCTACTAACTGTTCTGCTTGTTGTTCTATTTCCAGTTACTGTTGTTCTTACTGTTTGAGCTTCTCTTGTAGCTACAATTGCTTCCGATGTTGTTTCTAATAATCCTTTTGCATCATAATCCCCCTCCGCTGATGTTGCTACAGCTGTTCTATCAACCGAATTAACCGAAGAACTAGTTAATCTAAAAACTCTTTTACCAGTTCGCCATCTTGGATTAGATGTTGTATTTGGATCAGGTATTGCAAATGTTCCTGTTACAGAACCATTAGTATCTGTTACTACATTACCACCTAATGAACCACCACTTGGTGTTACATAAGCAGTAATATCAATATTATCAAAGAAAGGATAAATTCTAGTATTAGGTCTCATTCCAAAAGCGGTAAAACTTACCGTTCTACTTCTAATAAAAGGTATAAACGCTACAGACATTACCCTATTACCTAAACTTTGTCTAAGCGCTTGTGGTATAATTGTTGTTCTTATTCCACCTCTTGTTTGCACCACATCTTCCGATGTAGTTGTAATTCTTTGATTACCACTTGTTGTTGTATTTGTTCTAGGATTTCCTGACCATTGATCTTGCCATTCATTCCATTCTGTACCAACAGGAATTTCACTTGTTGTTGCATTATTAAGTCCCAAATCTCTTACCATATTATCAAAAGAACCTGCAAGATTAACTACCAATTCTGGAGCAACCCTAGTTTCTTTCCATTCATCAACAGGAGGATCCAAATCTATAGTTCCTACCCAATCAAATATTAAAAATGGATTTAAATTTTCTGTTTTAGTTGCAAATGGTTGTTCAATAACAGCCGTTTCTGTATAAGGTAATGTTATTAAATCTCCTGTTTTAGCATAACCAGCTAATGTCCTATCAGCAGCTAAAATAGCTGTACCATCTTCATCAATTTCAGCTAACTCAGCAACATCTTCATTAAATAATGTTCTAGCTTCTCCTCTACCTCTATCCATAGCAACTTTATAATCATTATTTCCTACATCACCAACACTATGTCCTACAAAATTATCTACTACAAAACCATTTTTAAATCTATCAAAGCCATCACTATCTTGTATTTGTAATGATTGAGCGTCTTGTTCCAATAAAGATAATTGAGTGTAATATTCTATATTTTTAATTCTATTTTCTAAACGGCCAATATCTCTCATTGTATATCGTTGATTATCTTCTTTTTTAATTTCTACTTCATCGGTATTTAAAGTATAAGAAGGAACAGTTAAGGTTGCTAAAAGTAAATGGCCTTCCAATTCACCAGGTTCTAATGGATTTAAAGCTGAAGCACCTTCTAAAACTTTTAATTCACCTTCTCTTGTAATAAAGATTTTATCTATTCTATTTAAATAAAATTCTAAATCAGCAGTTACATCTGCCCCAAATTCTACCATATCTACAGTTGAAGCACCAGCACCATTATAAGAACGGTCTTCAGCTGCTCCTGAATTAATTGTAGAAGCATCATCTACTCTAGGTCTAAAATCTAATATATCTCTTAATTCATATTTTGTTCCAGTAGTATCCGATGTATAATTTGGAATATTTTCATAATCTACAACACCTGAATAAGAATCAACATCAAAATAATCTCCTGAACCATGAGAGAAATAATCAAAATTAATTAATAATCTTCCTGTTGGGACTAATTGACCTGGCTTTAATTTAATTCTACCAATATCATAAAAATTATCTCTTTGACCTTTATCTAAATTAAAACGAGTAGTAATATTTGTATGTCCAGTAGTAGCAGCTGTACTAAAATTAGGTGCCATATAAACTGAATTAATTTGGTAAATATCTGCTTTTCCTAATCCTACAGTTCCACTTTCTATTGTTGCTTGAGCTGAAATCGCTACAGTTGAATTTGAATTTAATGTTTTTGTTTTTGACCCAGCAACTGACCTACTTACTGTCGCAAGAACTTTAACTTTATGTCCTTGAAAATTTGCACCAAAATCTACTGTTAAAGTTTTACCCGTAGGTGAACCTCCTAAATTAAATATAGTATCTGTTTCATGGTTAGAACCAGATAAACTTAATACATCACCTACAGCACCTGTACTACCAGCACCTGCTGTCATTATAGAAACTGAAAAATTATCACTTGCTAATGATGTAAAAGTTTCATTTGTTCCTGCTGTTATTGTTGCATCACCATTTGAAGATAATGTAGCAGTAAAATGTCTTCTTACATTAAAGTTAGTATCTGTAAGGCCAGAATTTGCTGTTGTCTTTAATGTTTTAGCAGTACTATATGGTAATTTAAATAATGAAATATTATTTTCTGGATTTTGTAATTTTGCTCTTTGTTTTGTAACAATACCAGCAGTAGTTACATCTGAACCACCAACATTGGCAGTTAATTCTAATGAATTATTTGAATCAATATATTTAACAGTTCCTGTAACTGTTCCTCCAGCATTATTACTAAATGTAATTTGATCACCTATTTTTAAATCTGTTAAAAAAGTAGTTCCTTTTCCTAATACAGTTGCATCTGAATTTGCTATTGAAATATTACCTGTTAAAACTGTATTATCTCCATGCGTTGAAGTTAATACAGTATCCGCAGTATAAGTTGGCGACCCTGCCATACCAATTTGTTTTACAGCAGAAACTTCTCTTGTTCTTACAGCCTTAAAACTATAATTATCTGATTGTAATGTACCTGAATTACTTGACGTTTGGCCTGTTATTACTTCACCAGCAATGAAAGCGCCTAAAATATTTGAAACAACCACAACACCATGTTTAGCAGTTGGTCCTGAACTAAATGCTGTTACATTAACAGTTGCCAATCCTGTAGAATCATATAATTCAAAAGTATTAGCTGTAGTATTTTTAGCTGTATAAACTGTAGCCGAACTTACAGCAGATCCCCCTACTGAATAACTACCACCAGAAAGTGTAATTTGTTGACCATCTACAAACCCATGACTTGATAAAGTTACAACTCCAGGATTTGCAACACTAATACTAGTTACAGCTGTTGATTTAGTTGTAGAAATAGATTGAGCAACACCAGTAGCACCAGATGTAGCACCTGATACAATTTCTCCTGTTGTAAATGCTATGTTACTTGTTATATTAAGATGAGTAAACATCTCAACATCAAAAATATAATGTCTAAAAATTGAAGTGGTAGCAAAAATATCATTTGTTTCAGTACCACTTACATGTTCAAAGCCTCGTGATTTTGCTCTACCAATTTGAGGAACAGTTACACCAGATGTTGATAATTGAGTTCCTCTTACGCTTGTTGGTGTATCATAAAGATTAATAGTTTTAAATGCTTCTACATCTCCAGAAACAAATCCAATATCAGGAGTTCCATAAGTATTAGTTACATTAATATAATTATCTAAAGTAAATCTTGTTTTATTATTATTTGCATCATCATAATTTCTAGCTTTATTTACATTAACAAATGTTGTAGAAATTCTTTGTACTTCAAAACCTTTTACATATGATTTAAAAGGTGAAATACCTACTGCTAATTTTGTAGCATCTCCTCCATTACCTGAAGTATAAATTCCTCTATTATTGCCACTTGATAAATGCTCTCTAACATCAAAATCAGGATTGCTTAAAACATAATCTCCAGATTCCTCAAAAGTTCTTCTTGCTAATGTTTCTTCTAAAACAGCATATTCAGTATTTCTTACAATACTTTTTATTACACCATTTTCTACTCTAGCAATTTCAAAAAAATTCGTATCTTCGGTTGAGGATAATGTTTTTTTAGCTAATGTTAAAAGAATTTTAAATCTATGAGCGCCAGGAGCATTTGCATTTGAAGACCCAGCTGCATTATCATTTAATGAAGAATCATTACCTGAAGAAATAAATGATTCTGTAACTGATAAACCAATTCTATAAGACGGTGTATTGGTATATTTGTCTAAAACTAAAGTTGAAGCTACTACGTTAATAAAAAATCCATTAATATAATAAACACCTGCTTGAATACCAGCAGCAGAACCTGTTGCAGTTGTATTTACTACAGCATCATATCCAGATCCTGAAGAAACTGTTTCTCCGTCTGTAAAAACTGTAGCTGCATTATCAGTACCAGTTTTATTATATTTTACAAATAAAGTATCTGGATCTGTACCATCAGTAGCCACAGCACCAACAACTTCCGCTACTACACCAGATGTTCCACCTGTTAAACTATAATTAACATAGGTACTAACCGTTGAAGCAGCTTTAGATGTTAATTTTACAGCATAATAATTTGTATCTATAGAAGCTTGTCCAGGTATAACCATAGCACCTTGTTTGAAAAGGTGGTCTCCCATTTGTTCTATTTGATTTTGTACTAAAGTTTGTGATTGGGTTAATTCTCTGGCTTGCACAGCAAACGCTGGTCTAAAAAGAATTCTATGAAAATTCTTTGACTCTGTAAAATCATCATAATAGGGACTGACATTAAAATCAGTTGGTGAAGCCATTTATTCTCCTTATATTAAAATTCCACTATCAATTTAACGTTTTCTGTTTGGTCTGTAGCTCTTTGTATTGGTGTTCTATTTTCTACATATAAAACATCACCTGAATCATGATCTAATTCTGGAGTTGAATAACCACTAACAAAAGAAACACTATTAACAGTTTGTGTTGAAGCATCTGGAGTTCCTGTTGCACTTGAAGTTTGTCCTGTAATAACATTAGCACCACTAAATGCAGTTTTGTTACCATTTGAATCCACACCAGCATCATTATGTCTTGTTTGTAAATAGTATAAAATTTTATTTGTTGCATCCCATTCAACTACCTTACCAACAGCACCAGTTGTTGCTTGATTTATTTCTTCATCTACAACAAATGTACCAGGTGTTGGTGATGTATTAATTTTAACAGCATACGTTGACCTTAAAGTAGTTGCTGTAGCAGCTGAACCAGCAGATAATGGATCTCTTAATAATGCTATTTTTCTAAAATCATTTGCAGCTGAAATATCTCCTGAACTTGCCGATTCAGTTCCTTCAAAACTTGTATTCATCATAACAAAAAATCCACCTAATTCTTCTACAGCATTCTTACCATGTCCACCTTTTGGAGGAATAGCAACATCTAATTCAGCACCTGAACCAGCGCCACCAGCATTTGTTGCAGCTAATATATCAGCATTTTTAATATAAGCGTAAGTATAATTTGTACCAGCAGTTGTTACTGTAACAGCAGTAATAGCACCAGAAGTTAAAGTTACTGAACATACTCCAGAAGAACCATCACCTCTAATTGGTACAGCTGTTATTGTTCCAGTTGTAGCACCACCAGTAACACTATAAGCTGAACCTGCAGTTTTAACTTTAACAATATCTAATGCTCCATTAACAGCTGCAGAACTCACCGTTCCATTTGTAGCAACTGCCATAAAATCTGTAGATATAAAATTAGCTTGTTGTGAAGCAGACATTGTATATAGAAATTTCCATTTATATCCATCTCCAGTTGTTAGTACAGACGTTGAAGTTCCTGTTGGTTCTACTGTTGAAGCAGTATTACCATCATTATCTAAACACTTGTAAACATTATTAGCTGCACTTAAAACATAAAAAGTAGAATCATATAAAGTTGTTGCACCACTATTAGCTGTAACTCTTGTTGTTGTACTACCCGTTAAATATTCCCCATAATCATGTCTATAGATATCATAAGTAGTACCTGTTACCCAATTTCTTCTAGGGACAACAAATGATACGTTTGTTGATGTTATTCTTTTTGATGCTAATAAATCATCAAATGTATTGAATTCATTAACTATACTATCTCCTGGGGTAATAGGAGTTGTATCTGTTCCTTCATAATCCGTTCTTCCATCAGGTCTAGTTAAAGTACCATATGGTTGAGGCCTTCCAATTGCTAGATAATATATATTAGCTGACGCTTCAGAAAATGATTCGCTGAATTGTTCAGCATTGTGTATTCTAAATTTATTTGTTATAATTGCTGGCATTTTTCTTCCTTATCTATATTTATACAAGTTTTTACACTCCATTATTATGGAATTGTTATTTCTGCTGGTATAGTAAAATTTGTTTTAAGTAACTGACCATCCTCCGTAGATGTACCAAAAAAGATTGCACTTGAACCATTTAATGAACTATTTGTACCTATTATTTTAATATCATTTAAAATAGCAAAAGTTATTCCACTTGCTGAGGATGTTGTACCAAAAGCTGTATTAGCATATTTATTCAATGTTCCTAATCTAGGCCCAGCATAAACAAATCCTTGTTTAACATTTATATTATTAATAACTCGTCTTACTCTACTTACATAATCAAAACTAATAGATGGTCTTGTTAAAGTAACATCCCTTGTATTTGCTGGGAAATGTTCAACAGTAGAAGTATCTAAATCTACTGAAACTCCTAATTCTGCATTTGCTCTTAATGAAGTTCCATCATCTTCTGTTCCTAATCTTCTACCTATAATAGTCATAAAAATTGTTTTTAATACACTTCTTATAATAGCAGTTGTTCCACTATTAACACCTGTTATAGTCCTTAATTGAGCATCTATTGAACTTTGAACTGCTACCTCACCCACATAATAAAAACCAGAAGGGTGTAATGTTTTTGTATAAGCATCCCTCCATTCAATAATTGAAGTACCAACTTTTATAATATAAGAATAATCTTGATACAATAAACTATCTTGTACTTTCATTGTATCCTCAGAAATCCATCCTTTTTGGCTAATAAATGCACCGTCTGTAGTTGTTAAAGCCCCTACGGTAGAAGTTGCAGTTGATTGATCAAATCTTTTTATAGTAGCTGTTGCACCACCTGAACCTGTAACTGTAACACCAGTTCCAAATATTCCTGAAGCACTAGATAACTTTAATATATTTGTATTATTATTAAATGATACTATTGTTGCAGTTACCGCTGTAGAACCATCTGACCCAGTAGCTGAAACTGTTTGATTAGGAAGAAAAGAACCTGTAATACCTGTAATTAGTAAATATGTCGGCAAAGTTAAAGTTGGAGGTGATGGAGATAATTGATAATCTCTTCCAAACTCTATTATTTTTAAACTTAAAACTCTACCAATTTCTGGACCATATGCTAACAATGAAGCACTAGAACCACCAGAAGATGTTATTGTTAAAGCTGGTAAAGATGTATAACCATTACCATTATTAATAATTCTTATATCAGTTATATCTTCTGTACCTGTTCCTGATTCTTGTACAACTTTATCTCCTGTATATGGATCACCTCTTACTGTTTCATCTTCTAATACAATATGACTTGTAGAATTGGCTTCAGTTCCTGTTTCTAATTTCAAGCCTCCATTAACTACAGCAATTTTTGCTGTCGCATTACCAGTACTAAAATTAATTACATCACCTATTGCATATCCTGATCCGCCACCATCTATAAATATTTCGTTTATTGAACCAGATCCAATATCACCTACTTGCATAATAGCATCGGTGCCACCAGCAGTTAAAGCAATACTATCGGATGTATTGTATAAATTTCCATCATTTGTTATAATTTTAGAATTTATAATTCCTGTCATTGTACAAGTAATTAAATTATCTTCATTTGCATTATTTGTACCAGTTATATTTTCACCAGTAATAAAAGTTCCTACAACACTATCACCAACTAAAACTAATTCTACAATTGTTACACCTGAAATTGTAAATTTAAATATACTTTCAACAATAGCTGTTGCTTCATTTACAGTTGCACTTGCAGTATCATTTGCTTGAGTAATTTTTTGACCTATTAAATATTGAGCATCCGAAGTACCAACTTCTTTAGCTCTAATTATTTTTCGGCTATCCCATTGACCATCAGATATTCTTAAAATCTTTTCTTTAGGATAACTTATTTCTGCACTTTCATTAAAAAGTAATTTAAAAAATATTTCACTAGCTCGTTTTGTACCCTTTGCTCTATATAAAGAATTAATATTTTTAATTAGTTTTCTTTTATCCACATCTTCATATAATCCATCAGGAATAGATTGTAAAAAGGCATTTCTAAATTTTGTTAAGAATCCTTGAATAGTTTTATCTGGATCAGGATAATCTAAAAGTTCTTGGATATTTTGTACAGGATTTGCTCTATAAGTTAAAATAGTAGCTTCAGCTAATGATGTAGAACCTATAATAAGCTCACCTTCAATAAATTTATTTTCTGCTGTAATAAACAAACGAGAATTGTCATCTATATCTTCTACTAAAACTGTTGCTGTTGCACCTGAGGTTTGGCCTGTAATTATTTCACCATTTATAAAATCACCATAGGAAGTATCTTCTAAAAGTATTCTATCTCCTTTATCATCACTTTGTTGATTAGTACCATTTAATAAAAGATCATTAATTGTAGCTGTTTCAGTTTCTAAATTAATTGTATCTGAATCACCAATATTTGTTAAGGATAATTCTGCTGATTCTAAAAAAGTATAATATGCTTTTATAAATTCTAAAAAATACGGATGGTCATCAAGTACAAAATCTGGTGCTTGTTGACTTATTAAATTCGATAATTTATCTGTAAATTTAGCCATCTTTAATAACTAGATGTTGTAACATAACCAATACCAGCGTTAGAAGAGCCACCAACAAGGGTATCCACTTCAACTGTAATAGAACTGTTTGCCACATCTATATTTAAAATTTGATTTCTTAAAGGGACAATATCATTTGAATTTGGTGTAACAGTTAATTCAACTATGGTAGAAGCTAATCCTCTAATATTTGATATTGAAGAAATATTTAAAGCATTAACTGCTATAGCTCCTGTTGCATAATCAATCGTACCTGCAGAATTATCAGCATAGGTTCTAACGTCTCCAACAAGATAATATCTTCTTATATTACCAGCACCATCATCATCAAAAAAATATTCATTTGCTGATGACCCAATTTTAAATCCTGTTGAAACTAATATTCCACCAGCACTTGCATTATGACCAGAATGTGGATTATACAAAGCATTTGAAAATGATACAGTATAATTTGTAGACGAACCAATTGTTGGTGTAAACGATTTTCTAATTTTTAAAGTTGTAATATTTGAAAGTATAGAAGTATCCACATCATCTATAATTTCAATTAATTTTGAATGCCTTAGCATACTATCAAAACTTTGAAGTGTATTGGAGTTATAAGCTGTTAAATCTTCTATTGTTTCAGATTTTAAAGTATTAGCTGTTTTACTAGTAGCTGTTTTATCATATTTAACTGTTGATGTTAAAATTATATTTGTTGTTTCAGGATCCACAATGACTGGTGTTACAGAAGCAACTGAATATCTTTTTAAAGAATCTATAATAGAATTTTTTGTAGTTTGAGTTAAAGTAGAACCTGATTTTGGATTAATTGAAATATATACTCGGCCATAAAAAGGCGTTTCAGCATCTTCACCACCCCAAGCACTTATTGATTGTGTATTTGCATAAAGCTCTTTTACTTTTGCTTTATAATCTTCTACAGTTACAGCACGGTCTTGAGCTGCATAAGATTTTGGTGCATTAAATTTTATTGATTGATTAGTTTCAGGTTCAGCACCATTAGCTGCATTTGAATTTACTGTAAGCGTTACATTTGAAAATCCACCAATATTTCCAGATAAAGAAAAAGATGAAGTTCCATTTGCAGCTGTTTTATTAGTAACTACATATTTTAAAATAATAATATTACCATGTGTTAAAGCTTTACCTGTTACTCCATCACCAAAGTAAACTTCAAATTTACCATCTTCAGCTTCTTGTAAAAAATAAACTTTTGATGTTGAATCTAATTCTGTAATTGAAGTTGCTTTTGTGTAAGTATTAATAACTGTATCTGTAGAACTATTTTGAACTTGAACTGTTAACGTTGTTACATCAGCATTAGCTGATTGAATTAAAAATCTTTGGTCAACATCTGTACTATCATATGTGTATTGATAAGTTACATATGTACCTTCATAAATTTTTAAATTTGAAAAAGTATAAACATTATCTATAGGTGAAATTGTATTTGAACCAATTGTTACAAAATTATATGAAAGGCTATCAACGGTTGTAGTAAATTGTGTTCCAGCAGACATAACTAATGTGGAACCTGTTGCGTCATTAACAACCACATTAATATCAGCGTAAGGCGCTGTAGCAGAATTAGGAGTATAACCTAAAGCCTTTGCTAACGATACGATACTATTTCTCATATCAGCAGTATCAATAAACATTTCATTAGCAGCTACATTAGCATTATAAGCTAAGTAGTGTGTATTGTATGCCAATAAATCCATAAGGACTGCCATACCTGATCCTTCAAAATCATAATCTTTAAATTGACTTTGATTAGACAAAAATCTTTTTAAATTAGTTTTAATTCCATCAAAATCTAATTGTGATATACTTAACTTTGCCATATTATCTTAACCTTTGTAAAAATTCTGTTATTGTAACTGGTTCTGGAGTATTAACAACATAAAAGGAAATAGTAACTCTATATTGGTTATTATCTATTTCATCTTGTACAATAATTTGATTTATTGAAGCTCTTGGCTCAAAATTATCTATTACTTCTGCAATTCTATCCTGTAATAAAACAGCATTTAATGGAGTAATAACTTCAAACAATAAATCTCGTATTGATGAACCTATTTCTGGATGAAAAGGTCTTTCAAAACGATTTGTTAAAATTAAATTACGAACTGACCTTTTAACCGCTTCTACATCCGTTAATCTAGCAACATCATTTGTTGCGGGATTTCTAGTAAAATTTAAATTTAAATCACTAAAAATTCTAACGGATCTACTTGATTCATTTGTTATTGATGCGTCATACTTTGCCATATACAATATTTATAATAACAATCTAACCTCCTGCAAAAACATTAGGAGAACCTTTTGTCATTGCTCCTGCATCTGTACTATCACCTACTCTTGCAATTGATTTACTTACAACCCTAACAGTAGCTGAACCTACATTAACAACAGCAACATGTGGGGCACAAGGTGGACTAGGTGGAAAAGGATGTGCAATAGTTGGGTCTGTAACTCTTGCAATTAAAATACTATTTGCTCTTACTGTATTTTGACCAGGGGTATCTAATATTGTTGTTGAGGCGCAAATATGGCCTGTTGATAAACTGTCACCTTCTCTACTAACTGCTGGCATATATTTAAGAAAAAAACCAACATAATAAAATACCTATTATCAAACCTTCAATCCAAGCAACATAAGCACACCATACTGGATACTTACGGATTAGATTAATTTTCCAATTCCAAAACTTTTTCACTTGATTTCTACCTTTCCTCCGACTTCTTCTACTTCTTTTTTAATTGTTTCTGCTTCTTCTTTTTCTATATCTGATTTTATATCAGTAGGTTTCTCTATAGAACCTTCTACAAAGTTTTTAGCTTCTAATAAACCCATTTCTTTATATTTTCTAATTTTTTGAATAACTGATATTTTTTTACCAACTTCAAACCCTGTCAAAATAACATTAAATGTTGTTTGTGCTTTTTCCTCTATAAATTCTTGTACTGGTGTTTGTAAAATTTTGTTTAAATCCAAATTCCAAGCTTTTTCCAGTTTTTTAGCAAGTTCACCTGCTTCAATAACCGTAAGTTTTCCTAATTGCTCCACCAAACTGTCAATTTCCGCCATTTAATTTCCTAATTTCTTTTTTCTGCCAATAGGAAGTAGAATCCAACGAGAAATTGATCTTCCTTTTTTGGAAATATAATCAATATGTATTTTTTTCTCTTTTATTTTATTTTGGATACGTTTTACCGCTCTTTTAAAGGACATATCTATTAATGTTTCATTAAAATCACTTTGATTCGTAAATTTGTACTCTTTTTCTTTTGGCATAATGTTATTATTTATATAAGTTTTAAAATTACGTAATTGTTCTCATTTTGTTCTGTTTTCCAACAAAAAATAAATGGATTTTCTTCCATTTTTTGCTTGCAATATACCTATTTTTCCGTTATTATAGCAGTATAAATTAAAAAGGATAAAACTATGAAAAAACAAGACAATTACTTTTTAGAAAAGAAACATTTTTATGTTTCTGAACTACATATGGGTATTGATGGATTAGAATCTGTTAATGATTATAAAGGACCCTATAATACTTTGAAAAGTGCTCAAAAATCTTTTAAAAAGAATGTAATGAAAGATAAATTTTTAAATCATTGGAATTATGCAGTTAGAGGACCTAGTAGATTAAGAAAAGGTGTTGACGGTAAATCAACATATAAAACTATCTGGTATTCTGACGGAACATTGAAAAAGTATAATTAAAGATTATGAAACAAAGAATATTTAAGAAAAAAGACCACGATTATGAAAATGATAAATTTTGGAATGGTCAATCAAACAAATTTACCAGTAAAATGGTAAATTCTGATATTACAATGGCAATAGTATCACAAAATTGGAACCCTTTAATAGAAAACTCTCAAAAAAGTTTAAATAGGGCAAGATTTAATAGGGAACACAATATACATAATCAAGCAGTGTATGATAGATTTAATAATCAAAAATGGAGAAAACAATGTGTAAAATAAATACAATTTGCATATCTGCAATAATTTTTTTAATGTATTGCAATCATTTGCTTAATACACTATAATGACAATTGAAACAGGTATAGGACTTTTTCTTTTAGGTAGTATTGTTACAATACTTGGCCTTGGTATAGCATATTATTTTGGTGCTAAAGAAAATAAAAATAATAACAAAATTCTAAATCCCCTAAAAGACTTTTTAAAGAAATAACCATAAATAAATTAGATAGAGAAAGACGTACCACAACCACAAGAAGACTTTGCTTTAGGGTTGTGAAATACAAATTGGGAGCCAAAGATTTCGTTCTTGTAGTCTAGTTCCATTCCTAGAATATACATTTCATAGATTTTATCTATAAGCAGTAAATTGTTTACTACAAAATCATTCTTTGTATGTTCGTTTTCAAATGTCCATTCATAACCAAAGCCAGCACAACCTCCACCTTTTATTGCAAGGCGAACATATTTTTTATCGTGCTTTTCTGTTAGGCCTGATAAATGTTTAATTGCGTTTTCTTTTAAGGTAATCATTCTACTTTATCCTTTATATTATAAAAAGTATATTTACAAGTTAATTCTTCCCACGCTTTTATATCCCTTAATGTGTATAAAAAATATTTATTAGTTTGTTCAACCTCTTCAAGTCCTAGCACTCCTTTTACTTTTATACAATTAGGTTTATCACTATGGTTAACAAAACCTCCTAATGGTGTTCTTATAATTTCTCCATCAACTATAATATGACTTAAACCTAGCTTCACATCTTTATCAATAAACTTTGTTGTAACTAATCCTTGGCCTTGTATAGATGATTTTTGAATCATCAAACCTTCAGGTAATGGATTATACATAATTAACCACCACTATATTCTTTTTCAATAAGACCTTGCAGTCTTTTTTCTTCATCACTATCAAACTCAGGATATTCGTTCTTTGGAACATAGGGTTGGTATCCCTTTTCTTCTGCTTTAACATCATCTTCACCAACAATGGTCAGGACTTCGGGTACGTAATGCTTAAGCATATCTTCCACACCCTGCTGTAAAGTCAGTTTGGACATAGCACAACCTGAGCAGGCCCCAGCCATTTCCAGTTTAGCCACACCTTCCTCAAAAGAGATAAAGTTAATCACACCATTATGCTGAGCAACAGATGGTTTAATCTTATCTTCTAAAACCCATTTTATATTTTTTACAATTTCTTCGTGAGTTCGTTCAGTCATAACTAATATTTATATTGCGAGATTTCAAAAAAATTTGAGTTTGATTTTACGATTAAGTTAAGTGTTTCTTACGCTTACGCTTTGCTAGCTCTAGGGTTCTGGTGATCGTCTACATACGTATATATAATATCCACGTTCTTCGTATAATTAATTAATATACGTAATTAATCTGTATCGGTTGTTTCTTTATAGTCCCAAACATATATTGATCGTTCTTATGATGGACCCTTCTATTTTTACCTTCTTGTTTAAATCCAATACCCATAATTAACATAGGATAATTTTTCATTCCAAGAATTTTCTTTAGTTTAAGTTTATCGTGAATACAACTACAACATCCTGTACCATAACCAAGCAAAGATGCTGTTAAGTTTATAGTTCCAGCAGCAACACCTAATGCAGTAAATTTATCACCCTCTAAAGTGGAATGAGTTGTTTTTATATAATTATCTAATTCATCCTTATTATGATAATCTACTTCCATTATATCCAAAATCTTAGCAACTATCTTTACTTTTTTCTTCTGATTTGGAGTTGCTTTTTCCCATTCTGATAAACTCTCTAAAAATGGTCTTAAATATTCTACTTCTCCTACAAACGTTTCAATACAAGGCATTAAATTTATACCCTCTACGTAATGTTTAACACGGTACTCAATTTTAGCCCATTGCTTTTCAGAAAAGTTAAAGTTCCTGAAATTATCATAATCTTCAAAAACAAGAACTAAATTTCCCAAAACTTGTGGTTGGTCTGAAAAACGGCCAGCACCTTTAGCCTGATTATGTCCATTAATGTATCCTGTTTGATCTACATTAACATCTTCTTTAGGAATATATTTAGTACATTTATAAATTTCTTCAATAACTTCTCTATTGGTAATCGCATGAAGTTTATATTGAGCAATATTTTGTTTACTAGTACATTCTGTAGCAGCACTAATAATAGTTGCAATATCTTGTTCTGGCATTTTCTTAATTAAATCAAAATTACGCTGGACATGTTGTGCTCTATGGATTGCTTTAAACAACTCCATATTTTTTGTATCTCTTTGAGGTCTTAAATTAAGAACCTTTGCTGTATTATTATTCACTATATTTCTCCTTATTTTTACTACATATCTATTTATATATTTTAATTATTCTTACGGATATAAATATAATCCCCACGTTCCTCATATCTAATAGTCAATGGCTTCCAGCGAGAAATTGTACGCAAGGTTTTACAATAGGCTTCACAATAGCCAGGTTCCCAATCCTCAATCCTTATTTTGTAGGGGCGTTTACTATAATAAGCTTTCTGAACATAGACCATAAAATCAACGTCTGAAAAAGTATAGGTACTTGAGGTTGGAATGATGATTAAGTTTTTAGTACATTTAGTCATACTAAAATAATATTTATAATGGCCTTACCATGGCTATGTAAAGAAAATAACGTTTATATCCAGCCGTTAACGAGTGGAGTGTATAATACAGCTATAGGGGATTAGGCCGACTTATACTGTATAAAAAATAGCACGAAAAAAAAAATATCTCAAAACACGTACAAACTCGGCTGAGATAAGGCCTATATGTATAAGTGTTCGATATTGCATTTATAGATTAGAAAAGCCAGCTACTTTTGATTAGGCCTTTACCAATATTTAAGGATTTAAATCTATCGTTGAGCCCCTATGTGTAACGGCCCCTGTGGTATTTGAGGTTTTGGTACCATCAATGGTCTCTATCTTATAGCCCATAACCCTGGAGGTGTAATTGCCCCCTACCTTTAGGTTATAGTCACCACCTGCGTTTACATTGATCTTACCTTCACCCTTGGTTACTAGGTTTATATTACCCTTGTCTACCTGTATATTGACATTAGCATTAGGCCCTACCTGTATATCGTAATTGTTATCAGCCTCACCAGCCTTATTGATATAGAGCTTATGGCGGCCATCTATACTAATGTCGGATTGGCCCCCTATACTAACCTTGCTATTGCTTGTAATAAGCGTATATTGGTTGGCCTTTATAATGTCTACCCTATCATCATTGGGGTTATATTCTATTGAGGATCCTCCCTTATGGGCTAGGTAAATTCTTTCTGCATCTTCCGTATCGTCAAATTCAAGTATATGGCCGCTTTCAGATTCGTATACATGGTTAAAGGGATAAGAAGCTGCGTATGCAATTTCTGGTTGATCCCAACTATCTGTATCGGAGGCCGCTATTGCGTAACTGTTTGCGGCCGTTAATGCGTCAAAGTCGGCTGTGGCTATTCCCGTAATGCGCCCTTCCCTACGTGTAACAAGACTAGGCGCAAGCTTATCAGCATCATTAACGGCCAGTCTATTCATGTCAGGCTCATCTATATGCTTGGGATAAATTTTGTTTGGGTCGTAAAATCCTGTTGCGCCTGCGCTCTCACTAGGTCGGCCAGGCAAACTCCCCATGATAACAGGCTCCTGTGCGTAATGAGAATCCCTGAAGAACCCAAATACCCAACTACCTTCTACTAGGCCTAGGGGAGTTTGCCCTATGCCTGATATGCCAGAAGATGTAATGGGAAGTACGGGAGCAGCCCAAGGTAAGTCGGCCGTAGGTAAAGCATTCTTGTCCTCGGTATGATAACCCAAGCAACGAACACGTACTCGGCCTGTAAAGGTAGGGTCAGCTCTGTCTTCAACAACGCCAACAAACCAAATGAATCCGTCGTGGCCTAGAAAGTGGATTGCGTTATTCATATATTTCCCCTAGTGGGTTTAAAAAAATCCCATAAACAGCCGTATTTAAAGCACTCACCCTAATGTATTTATCCATATTTAAAGGTCCTGCGTAGGCGCCGCCATGCGCTAGCATTACCTTAGGCCATACTTTGAGGTTGCTTTGTTTTGTTGATATCTCTCTAACCATACTCTGGTCCATACTCTTACCTGTTTTCGTCTTTCGTTGTGGCCTATTCTCATAATAAGCTGTGGCCTTCTCACTATCTCTATGTATCATATCCTTCTCAAGGCTTCTCAATTTGTCTTTGCTATTGTTTTGTACATAATTCAAAGCTGCTGAATAGTCGGCCGCTTCACTAGTGCAAAAAATCGGCGTACTCGCAATGGACTCGTAGCCTTCTCTATGTTTTCTATCCCTTTTATTTGTATTCTGAATCATTGCTTATATTAACTGGGTTACCTTCGTCCTTTTGTATTATTTGAAAAGCACCCATTTTACTTGATAATGGTCTTTGGTATGTTTCCTTTATACAGGTGATAACTGATTTATGCATTTTAGGATTGAAAGTAAAACTATGTCTAATAGCAGTTACCAACCAACGGCCACTATGGTACTTATCACTATCCTGATATTTCTCACCTCTTTTATCACCTCCTGAGCGTGGTATGTTAACACGGATAACATGCCCTATATTAATATGTGTATTACCAGGCACCTCTAGCGTCATTTCTAACGTATCAAATAATTGTAGTGATGATTGTCTATGTTGTAGTGATTCGTCTATCCTATACCCCTTAGCCATGTTGCTAGTGTGTATATTTGCGGTGTTTGACGCAACCATTAGTCTTGCATCGGAATAATCCGAAATCATTTTATAAGCTGTTCTATCAGACCTTTTTGAATCAGCTATACTTAAATCACCAGGATCATAATGAGCCTTTGCAATCAACCCCCTATAATCTACTTGGTCTGTAGCAGCATCACCCTTTTCTATATGAGGAAAAGAATTATATTCATCTATGTAATTGTGTACTTTTGTCTTGAAGGTTTTATTATAAGAGTCATGGGTAATCAGCTTTGACGCATAGGTTCCCATACGTTGCGATTTAATTAAGTTAGGTAGTTTTGAAAAATTATATTTGTCCACCAATCTCATTAAAGATTTAGGTTTCTCCCTAACATTAACAGTACCTCTTGCTTCTACTGTATCGGGAAAATACTCAAACATATCAGGATGATTTACTATATTTCCACCCTTGATAACAAAGAAAAATGAATCCATTGACCTAAAATGAAAGCCTTGTCCATTTTCATAGAATACATAAGCTGGAGCAGAAAGTGTATTTGGTACAGCTCGGCTAGCAATCATATTGATAATATCTAATGGCCGTTTATTAGGTGCAACAAATTTAAAATTATGTGCTGTTGGTTGTATATATAATTTTCTTTTACTATTCAATCCCCAATCTTTTTTAAATATCTTAGCAACAGCATCATCATATGGTCCATCAAAGGCTCTACTAATTTTTATATTTTGATTTCTTATATTTTCTGGTGAAGTGAAAGCTAATTTAATTTCCTCTGTACGAGCATTAAGCCTTGTACGTGTTTCAACTTTATACACGGCCATGTAAATATTGGTAAAATTATATTCACCTTCCTCATAGTTGGACTCCATCGGCGTTCTAATTTTAAAACTCAAATACTCATTACCAATAATAGGCAGCATATTTACAACATCTTCGGTATCTGCAAAAGTAATATCTCCTGTCAAGCAATTTTGATATATATCCTCATAGATGTTTAGTTGTGTAACATTGGTTGTAATACCAACCACATTGCCATAAGGAGATACTAAAGCAATTTCACTTACCCTAAAATCTCCTGGATATTGTAAACTGTAATCGTCATATAACAAACCAGCCATTTTATTTTCTCACTAACTGAGCAAATTCTTCAACAAATTGGGATAGGTATTGTGTATGTAAAACTTTAATAAGGCTTTTATTATCCTGTAACCTTTGTTCATATTCCATATTAGATACCGATGTAGCACCTGATTCGGTACTGTTAACCACAATCGTATGTGAATTATCCAATGTTGTTGTAGGTCCACTTGTTTGTGCTATTTCATAATGATGTATAGCACTTGGGTTATCATATTTACTATCCAGATAATCTAAAAACTGCTGTTCACTTAATGGCCAACCATAAAATCTGTCTGCTATATTGTTCATTAATAAAACAACCCAATAATAATCTACTGTATCATAGAATCTATAAGACACCATTTCAGGTGTTTCACCAGCAACAATCCTGTACTTGTCAAACATCACTGCTTGATTTTTAATCCCATCCCTTACTTTGACTCGCCTTAAAAAATCAGTTATAAGCTTAGGTGACGTTGATCTGGTTTGCACAGCATCATAATACATCTTAGGAAAATATGAAAAATAGTGTGCCATCTTTTAAAAAGTATCTGCCCCTCCACTACGTAATGTTGTTCCGTGTGTGCCCCTAGATGCTCTCCTCTTATCAATTAATTCTAATTCCTTAAATGTTAAACTAATTTCTGTTCTTACTGGTGGAGCACCTATATCATCTGGTCTATAAGTAACATATTTTTCACTACCACCATAATTAACTTTCATATTTTCTAAAGCACAATAAGTTAACTGATTTAAGTAATTATTATCATGTCCTCTATACATATACCTAATTGTAAATTCTGCTGGTACTCTAAAAGCAATAGCCGCACCAGTTCCTAATTTTTCAGGTAGCATATGATAGGTAAAAGTATCTATAATATCCTTAATTTCTCTAGCTTCTTTTCTATTTCTAGGCGTCAACGAAAAGCTGTATTCAAATTGTCTAAAGTCAAGACTTTTAAAAATCATTTCTTGTAAAGGAGCAGCAGCAATACCTGTTTTTCTTTGTAACGCAACCATAGCTCCTCCAGTGTCTCCAGTTGTTCCGAGAGATAATATAGATTGGACAAAAGCTGCTGTTTGCATTCCTGCTGAACTTAAAGCTTCGCTAACAGTAGTATTACCTTTTATAACATCACCAATTAATGCAGAAGCTCCTGATACAAGTCCTAAATCTCCTTGTTCATAATTTGATGTATAGTTAACCGATACGTTATCTGGCATATAGAGTACAATAGAATCTTTAATTAATTTTACAGGTTTGGAATTAAGAATACCTCCTGAGCCATCCTTACTACTCACATCATCAAAAAACCGTTCTCTTGTAAATGTATTATTAAAAGTTTGTAACGTATCAGTAGATATATTCAAATCTGTAGCAGGCATTTCAGTTTTTACATCTGTCCTAGTATAGATATTAAAAATCATATAATGGCCATTAGCATTTTCTAAATCTAATGGATATTTTAAAGTTTTTCCATGCAAATTTGAAGGCAATAAAAATGT
>Ga0310125_10000286_pt1 | contig 22969 bp, 21 predicted proteins | sample CB11b_Tmax_Bot8__FD_203508 | JGI IMG/M metagenome (GOLD analysis project Ga0310125, IMG submission 203508) | Marine microbial communities from Western Arctic Ocean, Canada - CB11b_Tmax_Bot8 | ecosystem: Environmental > Aquatic > Marine > Oceanic | place: Canada: Western Arctic Ocean | collected... | reverse complement strand
CACAGCCCACACACAAGCAATCCAGAAGCACCGGCAGTGTCCCGTCGCGGATCCAATGATCAAAGCACTCCACGCTTCTGACCCCGTGGCCCAAGTTGGCAGGGGGGCCGCCGGGGTCCGGGGTGCAGACAACGATTGAGTCCCATTGCCCATCCGTAAACTGACGCCGAAGCATGGTGAATCCTTTCGCCAACAGTGATACCATGGCGTCGCAACGAGTCAGTTCAATGATGGAGCTATCCGACGAGACTTAACCAAAAGAACCCCATCACACTGCAGCCAAAAGCATCCTCCTGATCTCCAGTCCCTGACCACTGGCTTCCAACCATGGCCACTCACCGCATCATCTCCGCACAACCGACCGACGAGCAGGAAGAGCATCTGAACCTATCCCTGCGGCCCACCACCCTGGCCGATTACGTGGGACAACCCAAGCTCATCGAGAAACTGACCATCACCCTCCAAGCCGTCAAGCAACGTGCAGAACCCATGGAGCACGTCCTGCTGCACGGGCCACCTGGGCTGGGCAAAACAACGCTGGCCCACATCATCGCCAACGAACTGGGCACCCACCTGACTGTCAGTTCCGGACCCGCCCTTACCCGGCCCACCGACCTGGTCGGCACTCTTACCAAACTGCAAACCGGCGACGTGCTTTTGATCGACGAGATTCACCGACTGGCGCCGGTCGTTGAAGAGTACCTCTACCCGGCCATGGAGGATTTCAAGATCGACTTCACCCTCGACTCCGGCTTGCACGCCAAAGCCATTACCATGCCCATCAAGCCCTTTTGCCTTATCGGTGCCACCACCCGGGCCGGCCTGTTGTCGGGACCGATGCGCTCGCGATTCGGCATCATCCACAACCTCGATTTTTATAACGAACAGGACTTATTGAAAATCCTGAGCCGCAGCGCCGCCCTGATGAACATGCACACGACCAAAACGCCGCAAGGCGTCACGCTCGACGCCCTGCACACCATAAGCCGCCGCTGCCGCGGCACGCCCCGCATCGCCAATCGCCTGCTGCGCCGCATCCGTGACTACGCACAGGTGAAAGCCGACGGCCAATTGTCCGGCCAAACCGTGGACGCCGCCCTCCAACTCGAAGGCGTAGACGCGCTGGGCCTCGACGAACTGGACCGCAAGTACTTGCACATTGTCGCCGAAGTCTACCGCGGCGGGCCCGTCGGGCTCGAAGCCGTCGCCGCCACCCTCGGCGAGGACGCCGGCACGCTCGAAGACATCGTCGAACCCTACCTGCTGCAGATTGGTTTCCTGGCACGAACCCGAAAGGGCAGGCAATTAACCCAAACCAGCGCCGAACATCTCGGCATACAGATTGCAACGCCCAGCAACGACGCCGGCACCGGCCTGTTCGACCCGTCATCGTAACGTCCCGTCCGCCGCGAGGCAGTTGATGTTCACCAAAATTATTTCCAAAGTCTTCAACTCCTCACCTAGGCAGTGGATAAGCGCCGTCGCCCACCGCCTAGATTTGCCGGGCTCCCCCTCATTCGACCATAAAAAAGCCGCCTCGCTTGAACATGAGCTTCGCCGTCGCTTCAACCAGTACAAAACAGATCATCTCAAGGGCATTTCACCAAGTGACCTGCGCAGCAGCCTTGAATCCCGTATTGAAATCATCGACATCGAAGCCGAAGGCTACAGCGAAGAAGAACTCGACCGCCAGCGTGACCTGTCCATCAAGTTCCGCTGGGGACACAACCACGATTTCGGCACCTTCAAACTCGCCGGGGAAATGGGCGATCGCCACATCAAGCTCATGGCCAACTTCTGCGCCCTGTTTCCCATTACCCTCCAAGACTTCGCCCAAAAACAGATATTTGACATCGGTTGCTGGACGGGCGGCACCACTCTCCTGCTGGCCACTCTCGAATGCAACGTAACCGCCCTCGAAGAGGTAAAAAAATACAGCCAAACCGCTTCCTTCCTTGCAGAGTCGTTTGGCATCCAAGACCGCGTCGAAGTGCTCCCTTCGTCCATTTATGACTGCAACCATCCCTCCTTCTACAACCGCTTCGACATCATCTATTTTCCCGGGGTGATCTATCACGTTTCCGATCCGCTGATCGCCCTGCGCATCCTCTTCAACGCCACCAAACCTGGCGGAACCATGCTCCTGGAAACGGCCGGCCTCGATGTGCCCGAACCGTTCTGCCAATTCGACGGTAGCCTTATCCATCACAGCGGCAGCAAACAACGCCTTAACCGCGGCGGTTGGAATTGGTTCCTGCCATCAGCCAGTGCGATGCAGAGAATGCTCAGGGAAGCGGGGTTCGACCAGATCCAAACACTCTACCTTCACGGTACCGGGCGAATTTACGGCTACGCAAGAAAAACAACCCAATCGCCCATCTGCAAAGCCGGGCTTTCCATACCCCATATCCGATAACCAACGCCCGAAAAACTTATCCCATGTATAAATCGCTAGGCCAGGTCAAACTCAAAAGCGGTGAAAGCGTCGAAGCCGCCGTCCTGCACGGGCCCGAGCCCGACTGGGCCGACCGCATCATTGAATTGATCGGCCACAAAGGTCAAATTTGGAACGAACAGAACCGCTGCATCCTCACGCAAAACCGCGGCATTGACACGTCCTTCTACCTCCTGCTTCGCGACAAACAACCGTTTGCCAACATCCTTATTACCCAACTGAACCATGTCGCCATGCTCGGCCACGTGTATACGCTGCCCGGCGACCGTAAAAAAGGCGCCATGGCCATGCTCATGGACATCCAGATGAACCGCACCCGAAGCCAAGGTGCAAAGGCGATATTTCTTGTCACTGAATTTAATACACATCCCTTTCGCCTCTACGAACGCTTCGGATTTACCGCCATCGAGCCCCAAAGCGGGCAGATGCACTGGTACGCCGACTCGCATAAGAAGTTCGATGACGCGTACTTCGCACCCGGCCCAACCGCCATTGAACCGCTCGGCTGGGGACACTGGCCGGCTTCGGCCGCCTTGTGCATGGGTAACTGGCCCGGCGTCGTCCGCTGCGCGCCTATAAAACTAACAGGCCGAACAATCAGCGAGGAAAGTCTACTGCACATCCTGCTGGCCAGGGAAAGTCCAAACGATCCGACCCATCCACGCGCAGAAGGCACAGCACTCGTAAATCGCCACACATCAGCCGTCGTCGGGCTCACCGCCTGGTCACAACACCCACTCTGGCCTCGTCGTGTCATCGTCGACGTTTATTGTCACCCTCAATTCTGGCCTGCAGCTGATGAATTGTTTGACACCCTGGCCCTGCCCCAATCTGATGGCTACATCGCCTACGCAGACGAAACGTGCCCCCACAAGCTAGACACGCTTGGTCGCGCCGGATTCAAAAAAACCGCCGTCCTGACCGGCCGCATCCCTGCCGACGCCGCCAATTCCCGCTTCCTTGATATCACCGTCCTGGAAAAGAATTAACCGCTACCGCCCTCTGCCATGCCCGCGATCCAACTGATAATCACGAACGTGAAGTACAAAACCAGCAGCGGCACCCCGTACCACCGTTGAAAGTGTCCGCGCTTGGAAGACCTGAGGATATAGAAGAGAAACAGTCCAATGATCAACACCATGGTCGGCAGGTGCAGATACAAAAATATCCGCGGAATGCCCGCGTCAAGGTCAACAATCGGTAGCTCAGCGGCCAACGCCGAAGCGCCCACCACGAACAGCACGTTCAAAATATCCGCTCCGATCACATTACCCACCAGCAGTTCCGGGTGACCGCGCCGCAACGCTGTTATCCCCACGATCAACTCGGGTAACGACGTACCGAACGCCACCAGCGTCGCTGCAATCACAACCCTCGGCACGCCCCAATAACCCGCCAGTTGTTCCACTGACCCGATCACAAACCGGCTGGAAAACACGACCAACACCACCCCGATCAAAATCAGACCCGACAGGGCCGCCTTCGATTTTTCCTTGACTCGGTCGCCAACTTGGCGTTCTGATTGGTCAAACGGCTCATTTTGAGAATGTTGCCTGCTCCACCGCACCGACATCAGCATGTATGCCGCCAGCAACGCCAAAAAAAGATATCCGACCCAACGCCCCAATACTGCATGATCGCCATGCATCGCAAACACCGAGTAACACACAACGGCAAGCAACATAGCCGCACTGATGTCAACCCACCCCTGCCTCCGCAACACGAACCGATCAGCCGGCAACACCATCAGCACACAGCCCAACCCAAATATCAATCCGGTATCCGCAATGATTGATCCTACCGCGTTGCCCAGCGCCAACCCCGCCTTGCCCTCCCACGCCGCCATCACCGACACCGCCGCCTCCGGACTGGTCGTTCCCAGCGACACGATCGTCGCCCCGATAATCACCTTGGACATGCCCAGTTGCCCGGCCAGCCCCGCCGCCCCTTCCACCAGCCAGTCCGCGCCCAACATCAGGTAATAAATCGATCCCACCAGCAGCAGAAGCAACATGGGCCAGGGCATCGCCGCAAACGCGCTATGGGGTATCAGTTGCTCCATCGCAGCGGCAGTGTAGCTAAAACACCTCTTGGAGGAAGCAACCGACCACTGCTCTACACATCAAATCTGCGTACCAAACCACTTTTACATGCCCCACAATCAAGCGCCCAACCCGCCAACCCCTTTGCAGTGGAACCGTCAAAATGACCGGTCAGCATGCCTGACGACATACCCGCATCAGACACTGCCTGCCAGTGTTCACACATACCCTTGTGACCAAAATGATCAAATATTTTAAATATACCCGGAATATCCCAAACCCATAATTTTTATAACTTTTTTTCTGTTTACACCCCATTCTCCTCCCATTTCCCTTTCCACGATGATTTTTGCTCAGCAATTTGCTTACATAAATACTTGCGGGGCGCAACCCATCGACTGCGCTCGATTTCACTGGTTATGATTACCCGTCGAGTTTCGGCTCTACTGCCCTAAATGGCAGACCGTGGTGGCCAAGCCAACGAGTTGGATGCCGGCGGTCAGTTTGCTTCTTGTCTTGCTTCAGACAAACCAGAATGGTGAGTAACGCCTGTGAATACCGAGATCCAAACAACTGAAAATGTCGAAACCGCAAAGTCTCAACTGGCCCTACAGGGCTACGCCCTCATCGAGGGGGTACTTGATAACAGGGAAGTGGAGGCCCTGCGTGATGTGATGGAAGAGATCTTCGAACACGAACGGCAGAACCCGTACGATCCGGGAGACGGACAGGCCCTGCCCGACGACGACGTCATGGAAAAATACATCCGCGAAAGTTACTCGACTACCAGCAAGCAGGAACTGGCCAGAGTGATGCGCCTGATCCGCCACACCCGGGAGGAAAACCACCACACGCCATGGCCCGTACCGCCGGATCAGGTCATGAAGCTGTTCTGGCACCGGCCGCAATTCGAGCACGATGATAAGACGCAGTTTGTCAATCATTTGCCGGTCAAGGGGCGCCTCTTTGAAAAGCTGGCCGAGCATCCGACCGTGCTCGCATTGGCACGAAGCGTGCTTGGTAATGACTGTGTGCTGTCAGAGATGGGCGGCAACAAGATCGGACCACAGACGAGCGGCGGCCCCTGGCACGTCGACGTGCCACTTGGACAATTGCCCGAACCGCTGCCTGATTTTCCTCTCTCGACACAGAATGTTTTCATGCTGGACGACTTTGTCCCTGAAAACGGCGCAACCCGCCTCGTTCCGGCCAGCCACCTGAGACGGAAAAAACCCACTTGGGCCAATAAGGCGATGGACGACGAGGTAGTCATGGCCGCGCCGGCCGGGTCGATGGCGATCTGGCTATCCAACACGTGGCACCGTGTCGGGCCCAACACGACCAATAGGCCGCGCCGCGCGATCCTTAGTTACTACACCCGCTGCTGGATCAAGCCGTTTGCCGATAGTCGGCCGATGGTCACGCCGGAAATGGCCCAACGTTTCTCGCCCACACTGCGTTATCTGCTAGGTTTTTCAGCCCACGGCATCTGCCGCGGCCAGCCGGCCGGCCGTTGACCAATCCACCGCCGTTGCCAATGTAAACCACGGGATTGGTAGGCAGCAACTGAACTTGTCTATCAATGGCGGGCGATGAGGCACAGCAAAATAGCTTTCAAATCAGCGCCCCGTGGCAGGACACAAAGTAGACGCGTGAGGCCCAAGCCTCAGCTTTTTCAATGTGGTTCAGCACCAAGGCTACTGCATTGTTGAAGCGGTCAATGTCAGCCGATCAGTGACCGGCCGGCCATTTCGGGGGGTTGATCGAGTTGCATCATCATGAGGGCGGTGGGGAAAACGTCAGCCAAGCGGCCGTCGCATCGCAGTGCTGGGCTGGGATTCATAGCACCGGTGGCGTGGTGTTTTAACCGAGGATCGACCAGGACGCATTCGACATCATAGGTCGTATGGGCGGTGTGGGGACAGTTGGTGTCGGGGTCGAACATTTGCTCGGCGTTGCCGTGGTCGGCGGTGACGATGAGCTTGCCCCCGTTCCCAGAAGTGAGCGAGGCTTGGATAATTTTGCCGACCGCCAAGTCGACGGTTTCAATGGCTTTGACGGTAGCGGCAAGATTGCCGGTGTGGCCGACCATGTCGCCGTTGGCAAAATTTACCAGGATAAACTCTTCGCAATCGTCGGCTTGAAGCCGGGCGAGGACGATGTCGGTAACCTTGTCAGCGCTCATCTGCGGCTGCAGGTCGTAGGTGGCCACCTTGGGACTCTGTGCCATTTGGCGACTTTCACCTTCGAACGGCTGTTCCCGATAATCGTTGAAGAAAAAGGTCACGTGGGCAAACTTTTCCGTCTCGGCGCAGCGGAACTGGCGCATGCCAAGCGACGCAAGATATTGGCCGGCGATGTTGGCCATCCGGCGCAACTTGGGAAAAGCGACTTGCACGGGCAAGCCCTGCTCGTAGCCGGTCATGGTGACGAAATGCAAACCTAGTTTTTTGCCGCGGCAAAAGCCGCCTTTGCCGGTGTCGGGCGAAGCGGGCATGGCGGACCATTGCTCGTCGTCGCAGGTAAAGGCCTTGACGATTTCACGCGGCCGGTCACCGCGATAGTTGTAGAAGATCACGGTGTCGCCATGCGTGATGCGCGACTGGGCCGGGTCAGGCCCCACGGTGCGCGGGGTGATGAACTCATCGCCGCGTTGGCTGTTGTTAGTGGGCTGATCATAATAATTGCGCACTGCCGCGGCGGCATCGGCAAAATGCGGCGGATCACCGCGACCGGTCAGCAGGTTGTACGCCTGCTCCACGCGTTGCCAACGGTTATCTCGATCCATGGCATAGTAACGGCCGCTGATGCTGGAGATTTGGCCGACGCCGGCCCGGTTCAGTTCCCGGCCGATCTGATCTACAAAGTCAATGCCGGTAAAAGGCCCGGTATCGCGACCGTCGGTGAACAGATGCAGGTAAACCTGCGTTTTGTGCTGACGCTTACACAACTCTACACAGGCGTACAAGTGCTCCAACAAGCCGTGCACCCCGGCGTCGGAGGCGATACCTAGCAGGTGGATTCGGCTTGCGTTGGTCAAGGCGTCGAGCAGGACCGGGTTTTCATAAAACGCGTTGCTGCGGATGGTCTTGGTAATACGGACCGATTCCTGGTTGACGACGCGTCCTGCACCGATATTCTGATGGCCCACCTCGCTGTTACCTATCGTGCCATCGGACAAGCCCACGTCTTCGCCACTGGTTTTGATCAGCGTCCAGGGGTAGTCTCGCAGCAGAGCGTCGCAAACGGGTGTGGCGGCACGTTTGACGGCATTAAAAGAATCGTGCCAGGGGTTGGGATTTCGACCCCAACCGTCACGAACGATCAGCACCAATGGTCCGGTTGCATGGTTGGGCGGCATAGTGGATTTTCGCTTGCGGCTTGAACGCGGATTGTAGTGTAAACACCCCTACCGGGAATACGAGGCTTGATGATGATTGCACGGCTATGGGCCGTAGCCGTTTAACTGCCGATTTTCGGTTCCGTTCCCGCCAGCGTCCGCGCGAGATTGCCCCGGTGGCGCCAGGCCACGAGTAAAGCCATAACGGCGGAGACAATCAAGAACGGAAGTGCGGCTTGCGAATCGACCCCGTCACGTATCAGGCCGGTGATGCATACGACCATTGGCAGTGAAATCGCGGCCACGACACTGGCCAAGCCGACGTAGCGGCAAGCCGCCACAACAATCAACCACAGGACGACGCCGACGGCGGCAGGTAAGGTCATCCACGGCCAGAGCCCGAGCATCACGCCCAAGCCCGTGGCGACTCCCTTGCCACCGCGGCCGCGCAACCATATGGGATAGATGTGCCCCAGTACAGCCGCCAAGGCCACGGCCAGCCAACGCCAAGCGTCAGCGGCCGGTAACTGTTCAGTCAGCAAACCCATTGCCGCGCCGCAACACCAGACCGGAACCAACCCCTTGAGCACGTCAAGCAAAAGGCAGAACACGCCCCACGACCGGCCCAGCACACGGCCTACGTTGGTCGCGCCGATATTGCCACTGCCGACACCGCGAACATCCACGCCGCAGGCCTTACCGATCAGCAATCCAAAAGGCAGTGCGCCACACAGGTAAGCTGCGACGACCCACAATAACCATGTCCACCACATGAACTTATGGTAACACGCCTGTCCATCGCGTTTACACCTGCCAAAGGCGTGACTATGATGGGCTGATGTTGATCGCCAATGCCATCACCCAGTGCCTGATGGCCGGCTTGCCTACGGCTATCATGATCCTTGCCCAGAGCGAGGCCATCCCGCTAAAAGAAAACAAGCGATGGGTGGCCGTGGTCGTGGCGCTGATCTTGATGATCTGCATCGGATTTGCCGCTTGCACCAACCCCAAGCGAGGACATCGCGACTAATATCCTGCTCGCTTCTGGATAATCCAATCCCTTGCCCTGCCTCACATTGTCCTAAAAAAGGAGCTATGCGATGAACAAACGATCTGTGGGGAGCCTGATCGTGGTTAATATCGTGTTGATGGCGGCATTGCTGGCCGCAACTTTTTCGCCGCAGCCGGCAGCGGCGCAAATGCGTGGCCGAAGTGAATTTGCCATGATCTCCGGCAGGCTCAAGGAACGCGACAACTATGACGCGATCTACATCATCGAACTGACCACCGGACGTGTCATGGCATTTACCTACGAATCGGAGAACGATCGCCTGACGCGCATTGACGGATACGACTTCTCACGCGACCTGTTCGGCGAAATTCGTTCACGCTGATCCGTGCGATCAGCCTCGCCCCCGGCAACTACCCAAAAAGGCAGTGTCATCATGAACCGTACACAACTTGCAACCTGCTTTCTGACGGCATCGGCGTTTGTGCTAGCCGGCCTGTTGATCACCCACCTCGACACCAACACCGCCAAGGGCGAACAGTTGGTCAATTACGAGTCCTTGACCTTTCTCACCGCGCGAACGAAAAAGGACGAGGAGCCGCTTTTCGTACTTGACAACATCAACGCCCGGCTGCTGATCCTGCGAGCCAACTTCAATCGAAAGCGAATTGAGTTGGCCACCGCGCTGGACCTGCGGCGTGAATTCTCAGACCAGACACGGGGCCAGCAACGACAGCGGCGTTGACCAACTGCGCCCATCGTCCCGCGATGCGCCACCACCTGCACACAGGGGCTATCATGAATAACAGCAACTACGATCGGGTCACGGGGCAGGTCGCCGACATCGCCCAGGCGGTCCTCGCCACGTCGACAATCAACCGTGACCAGGCCCGCCTGCTAGTTGAGGCCGACGGCGACGCTCTCTACGACCTGTTCTACTGGGCCAACAAGATCCGCATCCAATTCGTCGGCCGGGCCGTCAAATTCTGCTCGATATTGGCAGCCAAAGTGGGGGCGTGCAGTGAAGATTGCTCCTACTGCTCGCAATCGGGTCACTTCAAAACACCGGTGGAGCCTTACAAACTCAGCGTGGACGACATGCTTGGCGCCTCAGCCGAGGCGGTCACCAACGGGGCCTCAAGTTTTGGTATTGTCAACTCCGGTCGCGGCCCAACGGACACCGAACTGGACTGGCTGGAACCTTTCTTCAAAGACACCGCCGACAATGGCCGAATTCGACCGTGCGCCACCCTGGGCGAACTGACGGATGACCAGGCCAAACGTCTGCGCCAGATGGGCGTGCAGCGCGTCAACCACAACCTGGAAACCAGCCGGCGTTTCTTCAACAACGTCGTCAGCACCCACAGCTACGATGACCGGCTGCGCACCATCCGCACCGCCAAGGCGGCCGGCTTATCCATCTGCTCGGGCGGCATCTTCGGCATGGGCGAGCAATGGGAAGACCGGCTCGACGTGGCGTTCGAGTTGCGTGACCTGGGCGCAGACGTGGTACCCATCAACTTCCTGCACGCGATTCAGGGCACACCGCTGTACGGCAAGGTCGAACCGTTGCCACCGACCGAAGCGCTGAAAATCATCGCTATCTTTCGTTTCATCCTTCCCGACCGGGAGCTAAAAATTGCCGGCGGGCGGGAAAAGATTCTGCGTGACTTGCAGAGCTGGATTTTCTTCGCTGGCGGATCGAGCTTCCTGATCGGCAACTACCTGACCACCTACGGCCGATCAGCGGACCAGGACCACCAGATGCTGCGCGACCTGGGCCTGCCCTACGTCACCTTTGACGAAGTGGAACATGAACCGACCGAACTTCCGCCCCAATCACCAACCCCCCAGACCCTCACGCCGCTACCGGTCATACAATAAACTTCCATGGAGATCGAATTTTGCTGGCCACCGCTCGTCCCTACCGGATGATCCTCGTTACCTGCGCCGCGTTGCTGGCCCTGACGCTAGCTGCCATGAGTTTGCACGCCCAGACTCCCGACCGGACGCACAATTATGACGCGCCCGAAACGCTCGTGGATCAATCCTTCAAAATGACGCTGGGCGACCGACCGATCGTCCTGGAACTCTTCCTGACCAGCACGGTGATCAACAGCATCATTTTGGCGATGAGCGTGCTGGCGATGCTGCTGTTTTTCTATTGCCTGATGACGGTCAAGGGCCCCACCATGTCGCCGCCGGCGTTCCTCGATGAAATCAACAAACTGGTGCGCGACCGTGAATACGCCAAGGCCGCCGACTTTTGCCGGCGCAACCGCAACATCTTTGTCGCCACCATTATTCAGCGTTGTGTGGAAAATCCGGCCACACCACACGCGGTGCTGATCGAGATGATCGACACCGAAGGCCGCCGCCGGGCCGACATCGTGTGGAACCGCATCGGCTATCTATCTGACATCTCCAACGTGGCGCCCATGCTGGGCTTGCTGGGCACGGTGGTGGGCATGATCCACGCATTCTTTTACGCCCTGCCCGAACACTCAGCCAGCATCAGTTCGCAGGTCCTGTCCAAGGCCATCGGCAGCGCCATGGCGACCACCATGTTCGGTCTGATCGTGGGCATTGTGGCCTTGGTGTTTTATTCGATCGCCAAGTCGCGTCTGACCGGCGCCTTGGCAGAAACCGAACAGGCTGTCCATTCCCTGGCCGATCAGATCAAGCGGAACGAACCATGAGTTTTACCACTTCCACGCGACCACGAGGCGGACCGGCGCTGCCCTTTGCCGGCATGGTTGATGTGTTGTTTTTGCTGCTGATCTTCTTTATGACCACCAGTGTTTTCCGTGAACAGGACCAGCAGATTGCCGTATCACTGCCGGCCACGGACGCCGGTTCGGCGACGACGATGGCTACCCAGATCGTCATCACCATCACCGAGGACGACCAAATTTACATCGGCGAGAAACACTACACACCCCAGCAACTGCACCGGACACTGAAACAGTTGGCGGTTCAGTTTCCCAACGAATCAGTGGTCATCCGCGGTGACCGCGACAGCCGACTGGACACGGCGGTGGGCGTGATGGATATCGCGTACGCGGCGAAACTGACCAGTGTGTCCATCGGCACACGACGACCGAGACCCAACCGCGGACTCGGCGACCGCTAACATGATGTAAGCAACACTGATGGCCAGCACGCGCCTTACCATCTTCGCTGCCCTTTGCATATTCCTGGCCGCGTCGGACCCGGCGCACGGCCAAGGCGAAAAATATGCCGGCAGCGAAGTGGCCTACAACCAGTTCGTCTTCGCATTCAAATCACTGCAACTGGCTCAAAAGTCGGGCGACCAGCGCGACATGAAACTGGCCACTGGCGCGTTCGACGACTTTCTGGGTCGATTCCCGGAAGAGGAGTTGGCCGCCGACGCCCTCTACTACCGCGCGCTGATCAGCCACCTGAAAGACAATAACCGCCAGGCAACCTGGTACCTGGCCAGGGTACGCAACCCGGTGATGGTCAGCGACAGCCAGGTGCACCTGCTGCACGGCCAGGTGGCCAGTGCATTGGGACAATACGAGCAAGCGATGGAGCAACTGAACAAGGTCGACCTTGTCCAGTTGACCGGACAGGTCCGGACCATGGTCTGGTTGACGCGGGCGGCATGCCATCGCCAGTTGCAACAACAGGCCGCCGCCGCCGCCGCACTGGAAGAGGCCGGCCAGATCAAGTCGCCGTTGCAGGCACGGTCACTGCTGGAACTGGCCAATGTGCAACAACAGCTGGGGCAACACGAAAAAGCTTTGCATACGCTTACCACCTGCCTGGCTATCAAAGACACGCTGGTCTGGCCGGAAGCGGCGTGGCTGGCCGGCGATCTGAATTTCAAACTCGGCCACTACAAGCCTGCGATGGAGCATTTCCAAGTCGTCGTTCGTCGCCATCCCGGCTCCCGACCGTTTAGCCAGTCCGTGGTGGACCTGATGCTGGCCCAGTTGCGTCTGGGCCGCAATGGCGAGGTGATCGAAACATTCGCCAAGTACCGTGAACTTTTGACCGACGTCGATCAGCGAGCGATGGCCTGGAACTATGTCGCCTCGGCACATCAACGCCATGGCGATCACCAGATGGCTTCCGCGTTGCTGGAAGCCTTTCTTGCTACCGTCAACGGCTCGCCCATCGAAGATCGCATTCGGTTCAAGCTGGCCAAGAGCCAATTCGAGTTGGGCCTGTACCGGGCGATGCAACTGACCCTTGATCGGCTGGCGGCGGCACATCCCAACTCGCCCTATCTGGCTGACACCGATTTTCTGCTGGCCAAGGCCTCGGTCCGTCAAGGTAAAGACGACCGGGCGGCAGCTGACTTCACCGCAATCATCAAAGCCGGCGCCGAACACCCCTACATCGGTCCGGCACTACATCAGCGGGCATGGCTGTACGAAAATCACAAAAAGTACACGGATGCCATCCGTGACTACCAACGCCTGCTCGACGAGGGGCTCTGCGCCGACAAGGTCCAAGCGGATGAAGTGGCGTTGCGCCTGGTGGACCTGTACATGCGGTTGGGCCGGTTCAAGCTCTCGGCTGACCAGGCGAGAAAACTACTGGGCGTTGATCGACCGCAACCGGCGGACCTTGACCCCATGATCGAACAGGAAGCGCTATATCGATGGGGGTGGGCGTTGATCAAGACCGAGCAACTGGAAGAAGCGCATCATGCGTTGGCTACGCTGTTGAAGCGGCACCCGCTGACCCGCTACCGCACGGACGCGCAGTACGAACACGGGCTGGTGCTGATGAGCCTAGAACGCACAGATGAGGCGGTGATTTCGCTGTCCGAGGCGCTCAAATCCGACAAATTGGCGCCGGGCCACCGACTCAATGCATTGCGTCTGTCGGCAAGGCACTGGCGTGTGGCAGACAAGCAGGAGCAGGCAGCTCAGGCGTTGCTCGACCTGGACAAGCACAGCCATGAAAAAGGGCTTGAGCCCGAAGAGCGCCTGTGGCTAGGCAGATATCTTCAACAACAGGGGATGCCCAGCCAAGCGATCGGTTTTCTCAAGCCTTTGATCGACCGCGACCCCAATGTACCCGGCCGGATGCGCAGCGAGGCGCTGCTGATCACTGCCCGGTCGCTACGCGGGCTCAAGCAGTTGGAACAGGCGACCGCGACGTACGGGCTTGTGATTGCCATGGCGGACCATTTTGAGCTGCCGGCTTGGCGGGAAATGGCCGACACACTCAAGGACGACGACCGACACGAGGAGGCGTTGGCCGAGTACGCTGGGTTGATCAACCACCCACAGACACGCGTCGCGGCCACCGCGATGCTGCACGCCGCGCAGGTGCATCGCGCCGTAGCCCGACGCCAGACGCTAGCGCGTGATGACGACGCTGCCACTGCCTCAAACGAACAAGCACGGCGACTGCTGCTGCGGCTGATCATCCTGCATTCGAAGCCGCAGATTTCACCGCTGCCGCAACTGGCCCGCATTGAGCTTGCGGAAGTCGAGCAAGACAGCGGCCGGCCCCAGAAAGCCAACCATGCCTACCAGGAACTGATCAACCTGTTTCCAGACGCACCGCAGGCACTGTACGCCCAAGCGGTATTGCATCGCCGTGCCCAACGAGATCATGCGGCCCTGCAACTGCTTCGCAAACTACAGGACACGCCACTGCAAAGTGAACTGGCCCATCGCGTCACCAGCCAGTTGAAACTGCTGGAGGTCCAACCGTGACAGACGTCGCCGACCGGCAAGCGATGGCCCCGCTGTCAGGCAATCGCCGTCTGATGATGGCAGTGGCCGTGGCGATGAGTCTGGGCGTACATGTGGCGGTTGCCTGGAGCATATACGACAAGCCGCTGCTGCCGTTTGACGCTGCCCAGAACATAGTCAACAAAGCCGCATATCGTATCCGCCGCGCTGACCCGCAGGTGCAGCCGTTGCTGGCCCAACACGCTGATTCAAGCATGGCCTTGGACAAGCAAGTGACACTGGGCGAGGTAAGTGCGGCCCTACTGGCCAACGTGGCCCAGCCGGCACCGGCACTGGGCCCACCGACGGAACAACCACTGCACGGCGTCGAGGATGCGCGCCCCTCGCAGTCCTATCAATTGACCGACGTGCAAACCTCCCAAGCGCGACAGGATGCCAAAACGCAGATGGTCCGACACATGGTCGGCAACCCGTCGCTGGAGGTGGCCTATGTGGGCCAACCCGTCGTCCAACCGGCAAGCACGGCCGCATCGAACGGCTGGTCGGCCGACGTACGGCGAATTCTCAACGAGGCCGCAGTCCAAGGCAGTCCGCTGGCGGCCCCTGGGCAATTGGAGCGGCCGCAACTGGCCGATGTGGCCCGGCCCGAACTGCGACTGGAAAGCGCCACGGCGCATCTGCCACACACCAACTTCGGTGTTATGGCCCTCAAGGACGCGACGAAACTCAAAGTCCCCCAGTACCTGGACAGTGACTTTGAATACGTGCTCTACACGTTCAAGCCGCACCGGCCGTGGAGTTCAGCGGACGATGATGCCGGCAATTATCTGCGAGTGGACATCACCGGCCGCCGAACCTTGCGTAAACTACACACCATGCCACGTGACGTGGTCTACCTGATCGACACTTCCGGCAGTGTGACGCAGCCCTGGGTGGACGCCGCGATCAAGGGCATCAAGGATGCCCTGCATCGGCTTAACAAGGACGATCGGTTCAACATCGTGATGTTCAAGGAGAAGGCATCGGTTTTCGACACCCATTCCAACCGCCCCGTAAACAAGGAAACGCGCACGGCGGCACAACGGTTTATGGACAAAGCCAAGGCCGGTGGTTTTACCGACGTGAACCAGGCGCTTAGCCGATTGCTCGTTCGTGACGTATCGAGCCAGCGTGTGTACGACCTGGTCCTGATCAGTGACGGTCAGCCGACGCGCGGCGTCAAGGATACCCGCGAGTTGATCAACCTTATCACCCGCGACAACGATTTGACCGCCAATATCTACTGCATCGGAATCGGCGGCAAGCAGAACCGCAAGTTGCTGGAATTCCTCGCCTATCGCAACAAGGGGTTCTGCATGTTTGCCAAAAACAGCACCGACACGCCAAGAGTCATACGCGACCTAGCCAGTCGGCTGCGATACCCGATCATTCGTGACGTGACCCTGGTTGTGGGCGGGCTCGATGCAGGGACTGTCTTTCCCAGGAACATTCCCAACATCCACCAAGCCGAGACGTTCTCCATCTACGGCCGGTTCAACAAGCTCGACAAGTTCACCATGCAAGTCAGCGGCAAGAGTTTCGACCAGGAGGTGGCGTTCTCCTTCACCCGCGACCTGAACCGGGCCCACAGGGGCGACAAGCAGATGATGCATGACTGGGCATTCTGGAAGCTTCACCACCTGTACAGTGAACAGCTTCGACGCGGTGACGACGAGCAACTGAACCGCCAGATCAAATGGCTCAGGCAAAGGTACAAGTTCAAGACAATGGAGCGATGACCGGCTGGAATCCTCACCGGTTCGCGACTGACCCGATGCGAATTCTTCTACAACGCGTGACCCGCGGGTCGGTGACGGTTGACGACGCCGTCATCGGCGCCATTGGCCAAGGCCTGGTCCTGCTGGTAGGTATCGGCCATGGTGACACGCAGCCCATAGCAGACAAGATGGCGCAAAAGGCAGCGCAACTGCGCATCTTCAATGACGAACAGGGCAAATTCAATCGCTCGCTGCTGGACGTCGCGGGCCAAGCGATGGTGATTTCACAGTTCACCCTTTATGCCGACGCCAGCCGGGGGCGCCGGCCCAGCTTCACCGAGGCGGCGGCACCGGAACTGGCCGAGCCCTTGTGCAACTATTTTGCCCAAGCGCTGCGCCAGCAGGGCGTCAGCCACGTCGCCACCGGCCGATTCGGCGCCAAGATGCATGTTGAAATTTACAACGACGGACCGGTCACCGTGTGGCTGGACTCCAGCACGCTGTAAATCAACGGGCGCCGGAACTTTGTGGCCTGGCGAGGTCCAGGCCACTTGCCGTTTACCGCTATCTGCACAACAATGGCCCATGATGAAGATAGGCGTCACGGGAGCAACGGGGTTTCTGGGCAGGTATCTGGTCAACCGGTTACTCAAGGCCGGCCACACCTGCCGGTGCTGGTACCGGCCAGGCAGTGACCGGGGTGAGTTCTTGGACGCGCCCGATCGCCTGCAATGGTTACCGGGCAAACTGTGCGATGACCAGGCCGCCACCGCGCTGGTTCAAGGCGTTGATGCTGTGGTGCACGCGGCACTATCGTCAGGGGACTCGGCCACAGGAAATGCGCAGCACAACTTGGCCGGCAGCCTGCAACTGATGCAGGCAGCACGCACCGGCGGCGTGGAACGGTTCGTGTTCATTTCAAGTTGCAGCGTGCACGAAAAGATTCTTGACGACCGTGCACTGGACGAAACGCACCCGCTCTGGCCCAGCAGCCACTACGGCGCGGCCAAGGCGTCGGTGGAAAAGTTCGTGCACAGTTTCGCCCTGGGCGAGGGTTGGCCGGTTTGCGCCTTGCGGCCGACGGGCATCTACGGCTTGGCCCGGCCCGTCGAGCGCAGCAGTTGGTATTCACTTGTGCAACGCGTCGCCGCCGGCAACGACGTCGCCAGCGCCGCTGGCGGCAAGGTGGTCCACGCCGAAGATGTGGCCAAGGCGGTGCTGATCCTGCTCGAGGCCGACCCTAAAGTAATCTGCGGGCAAGCCTACAACTGCAATGACTTGTACATTGCCGATCAGGACGTGGCCCAGATCGCCAAGGACCTGTGCGCCGCGACCGGCCAGGTTGAAAAAAACAACCACGGCCCCAAACACCAGATCGATACGACAAAAATCAAATCGCTGGGCATGGTCTTCGGCGGCCAGGCGCTGCTGGAACAAACGGTGGGACAACTGATCACGCAGGATCAACGGGATCACCACTAAGGCTTGCCCTACCTTGCGCTCCTGACACGGCCCCAGTACGTAAAATCCTTTACGCAACCATCCCAATCTATGTTAAATAATTGCAATAGCAGCGATTAGAACTGCGCGGCTTGGATTTGGCCAGCGTTAGTGTCCCTTTCTGGGTAATAGCTGAGAGATTGTCCCTACAAGGGGGACAATAAATTAAACAACCATTTTGAAATCCTATTTAGGATGATATTGAGGAGTAATGCGAGCTTTTTAACCGCACTGCCAATTATCTCTAGGCGGTTGCGAATCTGTGCCGTTGGAGTAACCTGTCAAACATATTTTAATAAAGGCCGTCGCATACACCGTTAAGGAAATTACTCCATGACGTATCGACCATACTCGGCAATGATCCATCACCGCAAAAGCTGGGCGATCTTTGCCTTGGTATTGGCCTTGAGTACCGTGGCCCAAGGGCAGGTTGAACTCGAGCGATTCCAACGTCAACTGGAACAGATTCGCCGCGAAACTCGCCTGTTTATCAATAAGGACATCCCTGCCGACCAGCGGGCCCGCATCAACTACGGTGGCTACATCAACTTCAGCTTTCTTGGCATTGACGACACCGATCAGGAAACACACCTGCTTCGCCAAACCACCTTGGTCGGCTATGCCGATGTCAGTTTCGACGGTGTACATGAGTTTTTCGTGCGTGGTCGCAGCACCTATCGCGACTGGAACGACGGTGACAACTTTGACGGACACGGTGACGACTGGACCGAACCCATGCTCGACCGCGTCCATTACCGGTTCAACCTGAAGCGATCGATCGAGGCCAATGAAGGTCGAACGATAGACGGCAACCTTGTCATCCAAGGTGGACGGCAACTGGTTCACTGGGCCAATGGACTAACGCTCAGCAGGGAAATTGACGGCGGGCAGGTCACGGCCAGCCTTGGCCCCTGGTCCCTGCAGGGTGTGGCGGGCATGACCCGCAACAGCAGCACCGATTTGGACAGTTCAAGGCCTGATTTTTCCGATGACACGGACCGCGAATTTTATGGTGGCCTCCTCAGTTACAAGCTATCACCAAAACACCAACCCTACGTTTATGCCCTGGTGCAGGAAGACCACAACGACAGCGGACCTTTCCTTGTCAGTGGCATACCGACAGCATTTGAATACGACTCCCATTACATCGGCGTAGGGTCCAAGGGCAGTATCGGTGATCAGTTGCTGTACGGCGTGGAACTGGTTTACCAAGGCGGCACAGGGCTTTCCAGCAGTTTCGATGCTGATACACTGGCGATCGTAGCCCAGACCCACGAAGGTATCCGTGCGTTGGCGGCCGACATCCGCCTCGATTACATGTTAGCTGATGCTAACCGGACACGGCTAAGCGGTGAACTGATCATCGCCACCGGTGATTCCGATCGCGCCACAACCACGAACACGCTCGGCGGCAACAGATCGGGCACCCCGGATCGAGCATTTAACGCATTTGGCTTGCTCAACACCGGGTTGGCGTTCAACCCCAATGTATCCAACCTGCTGCTGGTTCGCCTCGGTGCATCGACATTCCCCATGCCCCAGAGCACGCTGTTTGGCAAACTCCAGGTCGGCACCAACCTGTTTATCTCCAATAAACTCAAAAGCAACGCACCGATCGACGAGGACACGTTGACCACGTCGACCGACGATACCCGCTACATCGGCTTCGAAGCAGATTTCTTCGCCAACTGGCAAATTACGTCGGATACTGCTCTGACCGTGCGATACGGCATGTTTCTCCCTGGAGACGCGATCGCGGGGGACCATGATTCACGGCACTTTTTCTTCACCGGCCTGACCGTGGCGTTTTAACGGTTAAACTTAGGAATAAAACCTTGGGGCAAGGCATGCACTTAAAACAATCGGCCAAGACGGGCTTGATACTGGCAGCGATGACGTTGTGTCTTGGCGCATGCAACAATGCCCAAGTGGCCCTCCCGCTGACCGAACAGTTAGCTGGCAACAGCCCTGAAATGCAGCTCGATTTCTGGCATACGCTGGCCACTCGACCAGTCACCAGCAACGACGAAGCGTTCCACGGCTTGATCCTCTACGTCAACGGTCAAGATAACTCCACCGACTATGCCGGGCGGGTGGAATGGATGAACTCGCAAAACATGTTGCCCCAAGATTTTGATCGCCCATCCAATGAATCCGTGCATCACGGCACACTAGCCGTGGCAATCACCCGCTTATTGGATATCAAAGGCGGCCTAATCATGAGATTGTTTGGCCCTACACCTAGGTATGCCACACGTGAATTGCGATACATGAAGATTATGCCCAGGGTCAGTCCCCACCAGACCTTATCCGGAATGGAGTTTGTCGGCCTGATTGCTCGCATCGAAGACTACCAGCGAATTACGCATGTGGTAGACAGCGATTCGCTGAGAGATCAAGAAAACTCAACTGACACGCCCGCCCAAGAGGAAAATAAATCCACGGACGAATCCATGGGCCGCATACCTCAAGCGGCACAGACGACTAACTGATGGTAAAGCTCAAGGCAACATACTCCATGAAGAAATATGTAATTATCCTAGTAGTCTTCCTTGCCATGTGCGCCATGGCCGGGCCTGCGGCGGTACACGCCCAAGACGATAACTCCTCAAGCGCAGAGGTGGACGGACAAGCGGTGGCCCTCAAGGGCACCATCGTGGAAGTCGGCGGCATGATGGTCCAGGTGCGGCACGGTGCGGACCAGCCATGGCTGGCGGCCAAGAAGGGCATGGAACTAACCCAGGGCGCCGAGTTTCGCACCGGTCCCCGCTGTTACGTGAAGTTCGTCATCGAGCCCAACCAACTGGTGGTGCTCGACCGACTGGGCACGATCAAGATCCTCGAGGCAGTACGCTACGCCGACATGAACAAGGTCAAGACCGACCTGGGCATGAAATACGGACGGACACGTTACGACGTGGAAGCGGCCGGGACCGAGCACGAATCAACGATCTACAGCCCCAACGCCACCTTGGCCGTACGCGGCACCGACGCCCAGATTGAAGACGAGGGTGGCCGGCCGGTACGCATCACCAGTTACCACGGCGAAATCCTTGCCACCTTGTCGGGTTTCAAGGCCGTGGCCATGGGTAAAAAAATCAAGACGTCGATCGACCAATCACGGCCCGTACCGGCCGATCATGCACTGGGCGAAACGAGCCTCAATGCCCACACCGCTTTTGCCGGTGATACGCAAGCCGAACAAGAACTGGTCGAGCAGATGCCTAACATGGGCGGCTACGACCCGGTCATGCTCGATGCCCTGGCCGACGCCCTGGACGTAACCATCGATGATACGTTCGGTGGCACTGTCGCACCGGAAAACTCGCTGTTCGTGTTGGCTTCTTGGGAAGGCGGCACACCGATGGTCACTGACGTGGACTTGAACCTGCACGAACCTGAAGGCTTTAACCTCACCGCCTACTCTCCCGTGTCGCCCAATGGGGGCATTCACAACGGCAACGTGATTTCCGGCATGACCGGCAGTGGCATCGAGTCAGCCCTCTATGCACTAGACTTCCCCGAGGGTTCGTACAACATCAGGCTCGACCTTACGACCACAACCAGCCAGGCCGTGGGTTTCTTCCAAGTGGTTATCAACAACATTCCCGTATACACTTCGTTACCGATTGTCTTGAACATGTTCGCCCCGTCCCACTCTGAGAATGTCGATATCTACAAGCCCCAGCAGAACGTAGTCGCCAATCAGTCGACGGGGTTTCAGATGATGGTCGACGTTTTACCAACTCAGGAATAAAGATACTGGCAACCGGTTCGAAACCAGCAGCGCTGGCAATCGCACCGGAACACGTTAAAAACCATTTCCCGCCCTTGGCAAATGTTGACTAAATCAAGCGTGCCTTCTTCTGCCGGCGCCCAGTGAGGCCAGTGTAAAAACCAGTAACAACACTGTGCCCGGTTCCGGAACTGCTGCCGGATTACCCATGAACATGCCGAATCCCTGCTCGCCACGCAAGGCTTGGGGCAGACCGACGAAGTTCATAATGTCTCTCAATTCGGTGTCCCACTGGTCCAGATCGTTGTCCCTAACCAGCCCGAAGTTTGAGTAGTGCGGGTCCTGGGCTTCCCATTCGACAAAGCCGGTGATGCTGTAGGTCGATCCGTCAGGCACATCGCTGAACGTCAGGAAGTCGAAATCAAACATCACTTCATAACCGCTGGTGTCGCCGGCATCCCAGCTTTTCTCTGTCCCCAGCGTCATCACTGCGGGAGCAGGCTCGCTGGCCTCATGGCCTGCCGGGAAATCTAGTGTGTGCGTGAACTCTCCGGTGAACGTTACTTCATCGCCAGGGCCGGTCATGTTGTAGTTGAACACCATCAGGTGGTAAGCGAACAGGGGCGACTTCCAGATTCCGCTGATGTCCGATTGCAGGTCGAACTCCGCCCTGATCTTGCTCTTGCCGTTTATCGAATCGTTTTCATCTGTCTGACTCAAACCCATGAGACCCGGAAGATTGAGCATGAAGTAACCGCCATAATCGGCAGGGTTATTCAGGTAGCCAATACCCCCGGTTGCGGTGGTACCGTCAGAGCCTGAGCCGCTGTTGAGCGTGCCGCTGTAATCGTTTACTGCCGGCGAGCTGAAATTGTAATCCGTATTCGGTCCGAGCGGGTCATTACTGTAACGCCTAACGTTGGTTGCACCGCCTGGTTCCAACTCGTGGATAATGGCCGCGGTGGGGCCACCAACAGATGTTCCTGCGGTATTAAACACGGGACCCGCCCAAGCGGGCTGGGCCATTATCATGGCCACGGTCGTCAGCACAGCTAGTCGACAAGATAAGCCTTTCATGGCGATTTCTCCTGTAACGCTCCTGAGAAGCGGATGGTTGTTGGTAACCAAGGTTGAAGGGTGCTCCAGAGTGACAGTTCCAAATAGAAACAACCCGCCGTGCAACACGCATTTTTGCGCGCACACTACGGGCCAACCATCCCACCAACTGTCTCCTCTGGGTACGCACATAATAAACCGCTTTAAGGATGTGTCAAGTGCCAATTGAGATTAATTGTTAATCCGGATAACTCTCTACCGTATTGCCGCACTCTCAAGGCTCGTTTGCTGGTCCTCAGGCAGACGGATAAGATTCTGCAAGTCGAATGTTGACAGAGACCTTCGAAACAAAATTGATGTGCGGTGCGTGGTAAGCCGCCAGTGGCAACCCAG
>Ga0310125_10000285_pt1 | contig 23016 bp, 17 predicted proteins | sample CB11b_Tmax_Bot8__FD_203508 | JGI IMG/M metagenome (GOLD analysis project Ga0310125, IMG submission 203508) | Marine microbial communities from Western Arctic Ocean, Canada - CB11b_Tmax_Bot8 | ecosystem: Environmental > Aquatic > Marine > Oceanic | place: Canada: Western Arctic Ocean | collected... | reverse complement strand
GTGCAGGTCAACACGGTCTACAACGGCTGCGGAATCCTCACCGCGCAAATGAAAACGATCAGCCAGAAAAATCTGACCGGGTTTCCCGACACCTACATGGCCTGCGATACCTACTACCTCGAGATCGTCGACGCGCTGTTCCAGGACTCGATCGAGATCTCCGACACCGAGGTCGTGATCGCGGTGCCCAAGGGGAACCCCAAAAAGATCACGTCGCTGGCAGACCTGTCGCGCCCGGGAGTCCGGGTCGCCGTTGGCCAACCCAAGCAATGCACCATCGGAGTGTTGACCAGGAAGGTGCTCGAGGCCGAGGGCGTCTACGACGAGGTGATGGCCAACGTGGTCACCCAGACAGCCACCTCGGCACTGCTGATCGCACCGGTCTCGACCGGAGCCGCCGACGCTTCGCTGGCCTACCTGACCGATACGAAGGCCGAGAGTGAGAAGGTGGACGTGGTCAGGATCCCCTCGGAAGCGGCCAAGGCGATCCAGCCACTGGGCATCGCCAAGGCCAGTCGCAACAAGCACCTGGCTCGCCGCCTGATCCAGGCAATCTCGCGGGCGCGGTCGGATTTCGAAGAGGCGGGGTTTCATTGGCGGCTCGACACCGACTCGCCGAGTTCCTGAACCGACGCCCGCCGGGCCGCTGACCCGCATCCCGTTCCATCGATGTCGCCACCATGAGCACCGGGATAGACTCTCCGCCGGAACCAGTGACCGAGAAATACACGCCCGGGTCGGACAAGCCCTTCCTGGCCGGGCTGGTGATCATCTCCAGCGTCTACGTCATCCTGCTCGTCGGCCTGTTGCTGGGTGACATCGCCTACATCTCCACCGGTGACCTGGCCGACACGGTGGAATTGCCCGGTTGGATCGACTGGGCTCGACCGGCCCTGCGACCACTGCTCTCGATGCTGGCCACTCTCGGCAAACCCGAAATCCGCTACTCGGTCCAGCTGACCATGATCAGCTGCCTGTTCTCCGCGGTGCTCTCGCTGTTCGTCGCCGTCCCCACCTCGTACCTGCTCAGCCGGCGCAACTTCCCCGGCAAGAACCTGCTCGACGCGATCCTCGATATCCCGATCGTGCTGCCCCCGCTGGTGGTGGGCCTGAGCTTGCTGATCCTGTTCCAGTTCGCCCCCGACATCTCCATCGGCGGAACCGTCTACAGCCTGCGGAACGCGGTCGTGTTCCAGCTGCCTGCGGTGGTCCTGGCCCAGTTCATGGTTGCCGCGGCGTTCGCCGTGCGAGTGATGCGGGCCACGTTCGACCAGGTCGACCCGCGTCCCGAACAGGTGGCCCTGACACTGGGCTGCAACCAGGCCCAGGCCTTCTGGCGGGTCGTGCTGCCCCAGTGCGGCAACGGGATGCTCACCGCCGGCACACTGGCCTGGGCCCGGTCACTCGGCGAATTCGGACCGCTGCTAATATTTGCCGGGGCCACGCGAATGAAGACCGAGGTGCTCTCGACCACCGTGTTCCTGGAACTCAGCATCGGTAACCTCGAAGGGGCCGTTGCCGTCTCGCTGCTGATGGTCGTGTGTGCCGTGGTCGTGTTGATGCTTGCCCGAATCCTCGGCTCGCGTGGGTTGTCGTTGTAGGGTCGAGTCGAGACGATCGGGGAGGAAAGAGGAAGCCGTTGCCATGCAGGTCACCGTCGAGTACGCCGCTCAGATCAAGCGAGCCGCCGGCGTCGCGCGCGACGTGATCGAGCTGGAAGGACCGTGCCAGCTGGCCGAAATCGCTCGAGCTGTCGCCCTGATCCGAGACGACAGCTTTGCCGAAATCCTGCTCGACGAAAACCGACAACCCCGACCCTCGATCCTCGTCTTTATGGGTGAAGAACAGGTCCGCTGGGACGATCCAAACCTCCGCGTCGAAGATGGCCAGACCATCACACTGCTTTCCCCAGTCTCCGGCGGCTAGGATACCCACACCCCAGCCTCACCAGGCACTCATGGCTCTGCTGACCGATCACGAAAAGGCCGTCTACGAGTGGCAGATGTGGGTGCCCGGGTTCGGCGAAGCCGGACAGCAGGCCCTCAAGGACGCCTCGGTCCTCGTCTCAAGGATCGGCGGCCTCGGCAGCGTGGTCGCCTACGAACTGGCCGCCGCCGGCATCGGTCGACTCGTGCTCGCTCACGCCGGTGATATCAAACCCAGCGACCTGAACCGCCAGTTGCTGATGACTCACGATCGACTCGGCACACCCCGGGTCGATTCGGCCACAAGCAGACTCAAGGAACTCAACCCGAGACTCGAAATCCTGGCCGTTCCCGAGAACGTCTCGGACAAGAACGCCGGGCGGCTGGTGGGTGAGGTCGACCTGGTGGTCGATTGTGCACCGCTGTTTCCCGAACGGTTTGCCATGAACCGGCAGTGTGTCGAGCAGGGCAAGCCGCTGGTGGATTGTGCGATGTACGACTGCGAATTCCAGATCACCACGATCCTGCCCGGGCAGACGCCCTGCCTGGCGTGCCTGTATCCCGAGAATCCTCCGGCGTGGCGTCGCGAGTTTCCTGTTTTCGGAGCCGTCTCCGGCTCGGTGGCTTGCCTCGGGGCCATGGAAGCGATCAAGGTGCTCTCGGGCTTGGGGGAGCCGCTCTCGGGTACACTCCTGACCTGTGACCTCCGCGACATGACCTTCCAGCGCCGACAACTGCTCATCCGCGACGATTGTCCGGTCTGCGGGACGTCCCCCAAGGCCTCCTCGACATGATCTCGCCTGACAAACCCGACGCGACACACGAAACGGTGATCCGCGTCACCAATCTCTCAAAGACCTACCACGACGGCCTGTTCCGCAAGCGGAAGATCGAGGCTCTCAAGGGAGTGTCACTGGAGGTCGGCCAGGGCGAGATCTTCGGATTACTCGGTCCCAACGGAGCCGGCAAGACGACTCTGATCAAGGTCCTGCTGGGGATCGTCCACAAGACCTCCGGCGAAGCCACCCTGCTGGGCCAACCGGCCGGACGCAGGGCGGGTCGGCAACGAGTCGGCTACCTCCCCGAAGGACACCGGATCCCAAGACACCTCAACGGCAACTCCACGCTCGAATTCTACGGCAGCCTCAGCGGACTCTCGGTTGCCGAAATCCGTCGCCGACGCGGCGAACTGCTCGAAACCGTCGGCCTGGCCGACTGGGGCCGTACCAACGTCACCAAGTACTCCAAGGGCATGCTGCAACGGCTCGGACTCGCCCAGGCCATGCTCCACAAACCCGATGTGCTGGTGCTCGATGAACCCACCGACGGAGTCGACCCGGTGGGCCGTACCGAGATCCGCGAAGTGCTCAACCAGCTCAAGAGCGAAGGCAAGACCATCTTCCTCAACAGCCACCTGCTGCAGGAAATCGAACTGGTCTGCGACCGGGTGGCGATCCTGTATGAGGGCGAAGTGCTGAAGGTGGGTCCAGTCGCCGAAGTGACCAACCTGGCCGGGGACACCGAGACCCTGGAGGTGACGCTCGAGGTCGAAGGGGATGCCGAGACGGTTGCGGGGGTGCTGCCCGAGGAGGCCGGGACTCCGCTGCGGATTGGTGAGACGCGTTGGCGGGTGACCGTGCCGGGTCTCAGCCAGGAGGGCATCGACAGCCTGGTCGACGCCGTTCGCGGTCAAGGACTCAGCCTCGTGTCGATCTCGCGAGAGAGACTGACTCTGGAAGAGGCCTTCCTGAGACTGGTGCGGGCGGCGGGAGACAAGTCATGAGAGCCTACCTGGCGGTGGTCAAGGACTCGTTCCGCGAAGCCTTTGCATCCAAGATTCTCTGGGTGCTAATCATCCTGATCACCCTGTTCCTGCTGCTGCTGGCAGGGTTCTCGGTCAACCCGGCCCTGAGGACCAGCTTCGAGAATCGAGACGTCATCGACATGGAAGCCCTGGCAACCAGGCTTCGTGACGCCGATGCCGACAGCCCCCCAGGTCGGATCCGTGAACGCCTGGGCAGCGAGCTCAAGACAGAACTGAGCGGGTTTCAACCCGAGACAGCCGAGCGACGTGCGAAGTTCGAATTGTTCGGGAAGATCCAAGACGAACTCGACGACGAACTCGAGGAGCCGGATTTCGCTTCCGAGATCAACGTGGCCGACGATCAGCTCACCGAAGAAGCCCTCGGCCTGGCCGGTCAGGGAGACCAACTCAAGGGACAGCAACAACTGCGACTCAACCGCCTGGTGCTCGAAGCCGCACTGCCCGATGACATCCGCCCGAGTCCCAGCGAAGTGGTTTCGCTGAGCTACATGGGATTTGCACTGTTCGCCAACGAGAACTTCAGCCACGACGAGCTGGAACTTGGCATCAACGGGCTGCTGCAGGCGTTCATCTTCCTGTTCGTCTCGGTGATCGGAACCCTGATCGCAATCGTGGTCACCGCACCGATCGTACCGAGGATGTTCGAAGGAGGAGCGATCGACCTGCTGCTCTCCAAGCCGGTCTCCCGGTCCCTGCTGTTCCTCTCGAAGTTCTTCGGCGGCTGTGCCTTCACACTGGTCAATGCCGCCGTCCTGATCGTGGGCATGTGGCTGATCATCGGGCTGCGGCTGGGTATCTGGAGCAACGGGCTGCTGCTGAGTATCCCGATCTACCTGTTCCTGTTCGTGCTGTACTACTCGGTCTCGGCAGCCACCGGGGTCCTGTACCGGGGACCGATCATCTCGGTGGTGATGGTCTTCGTCTTCTGGTTCCTCTGCTTTGTCGTCGGGACGGCCAAGGACCTGATCGAGGGGCTCGAGGTGCGACCCTCGACGGTCTACTCGATCATCGCCACCGACGAGGGACCGCTGGCGGTCAACATGATGGGACAGGTACACACCTGGTCCGAATCCCCGGGTTCCTGGGAGCCGGTGTTTTCCGAGACCGAAGAACAGCGACAGGGCATGCCGGGCTTCGCACGAGTCGGCTTGAGAATGCAGGCCGGATTTCCATTCGTCGGCGCCCAGTACGACCAGCAGAACAAGCGGCTGGTCGTCCTGACCCGGAACATCGCGTTCCCGATGCCAGGAAATGGACCATCCCGGCTCTTCGTCGGCCAGGGTGACGACGATTGGGCTCGTCGTGGCGGCACGTCAGGATCGGCCGCTCCTCGCGCACTGCTGCTCTCACCCCAGGGCAACATCCTCGCGGTGGCCGCAACGGGGATCCAGGTGTTCGTCGGTGACCCCGAGAGAACCGCCACGTCGCGAAAGTGGATGGGACTCGATTTCACGCTGGGACAAGCCGGCGGCCAGTTCGTCGAAGCAACTCCTGCTGAAATGACCCGGTGGCAAAGTCCCCTCGACGCCACCATCGATTCGACGACCGGGAACGTCATCGTGTTCAGCGCCGGAGAACTGATCGTGCTGAAACCCGGCACCGCCGACGGCAAGACCACCTACACACCCGGTCCCACGCGAGACCTGGAAACCGAGGAGGCCGCATTGATCACGGCGGCCGGTGGCCGCCTGCTGGTGGCACTGGCCGATGGCGACTACCGGTTGTTCGACTCCGCCACCCTGGAACCGACCGGCACCAAGATGCCCCGCGGACCCAAGAAACCTCGACAGGCCGTCGCGTCGCCCGATGGCCGCTTCCTGGCCGTCGTGTCGCACACGTCTGAAGCCTGGCTGATCGACACGACGTCCGGCCAAGCACTCGATGACTCGGCGATCTCCGGAGACATCCACGCGATGGCGTTCGACGGCCAAAACCAACTGCTGGTCGGCGACGTGTTCATGCGAGTGACCAGCTATTCGCTGCCGGACTTCAAGCATGTCAAGTCCTACGACCCAGCTCTCTCGACGCTCCAGGCGGTGTACCGATACGGCGTGTCGCCGATCTACACCGTCTTCCCCAAGCCCGGAGAACTCAACGTCGTCATCGCACAGTTGTTCGAGGACAGCGACACGGTAACCGTCAGCGGCAACGACGAAGACCTGCAGGCCGACCAGTTCGAGCTCGACATCCAGACCCCGCTCATCAGCAACGGAGCCTTCCTGCTGGTCATGCTCGCACTGACCTGTTTCTACATCTCCCGCAAGGATTTCTAGTTCCCGGCGGGGACTGGCTCCAGAGCCCCGACTTTGGAGGGGTGCCTGTCCCGATGCCTGTCCCTGGCGGCTAGCCCAGCACGCCCTCGATCACGCTCGCCTCGGGATCCACAAGCCGGATCGGGCGGCCGACGTTCGACATGTTCTGTCTCTGGGCATCAACACCCAATGCCCCACAGGCGGTCGCCAGCAGGTCACCGGTCGAGATCGGGCGATCGGCCACCTCGTTGCCGTCGGCACTCGTTCTGCCCACCGCCTGGCCGCCGCGGACCCCGCCACCGGCCAACACCGTCGTCCAGGCCTTGGGGAAATGGTCGCGGCCCTGGTTGGAATTGATCGTCGGAGTCCGGCCGAATTCGCCCATCCAGATCACCAGCGTCGATTCCAGCAGGCCACGCAGATGCAGGTCGCCCAGCAACGTGGCCCAGCCCGAATCGAGCGTCGAGCTGAGACTCTTGACCGTGTCGAAATTGTTCTGGTGAGTGTCCCAGCCCAACTGGAGTTGGCCGTCGACTCCGTTGAGCGACACCTCGACAAACGGAACACCCCGCTCGACCAGCCGACGAGCCAGCAGGCAGCCCTGGCCGAACCGGTTGCGGCCGTAGGAGTCGCGTAGAGACGCGGGTTCGTCTTCGAGATTGAAGGCGGAGACCGATTCGGATCGCATCATCCGCACCGCCTGTCGGTAGGCACTGCGGTGACTGAGAGCCGGCACGTCGGGACGCTGGGCCCCAAAATCAGACTCCAACTGCTCGAGCAAACCCAGCCGGGCGTCGGCTCGAACCCGGTTGATCCCCGCCGACTGCTTCAGGTTCTGGACTCGCAATCCCTGCGAGTCATCCGCCTGGCCGCCACCGGGTGCCGGAACCGGGTTGCCGTCACCGACAATCAACGGAGCGTACTCGGGGCCCAGGAAACCCGGGCCGAAGGCGGCGGGACTGAGGAACCGGTAGGGGGCCACGCTGATGAATCTCGGTAGCGGCGAGGCTCCGTCGGTGAGTTCCTTGCTGAGTATCGAGCCGAGAGTGGGGTAGTGGATCGGGCCCTGGGGCAGGTAGCCGGTCCGCATCTTGAACGTCGCACGCTGGTGGTCACCCTCCTTGGTCGCCATCGATCGCAGGATCGCAAGGTGCTCGGCCTGCAGCGCCAGGCGAGGCAGGTGCTGAGAGAATTGCAGGCCGGGTACGGTGGTCAACAACGGGCGGAAAGGACCCCCGTTGGCATGACCGGGCTTCATGTCGAAGGTGTCGGTCTGCGTCGGACCACCCGACATCCACAACAGGATGCAGCTGCGACGACGCGTGGCCGCGGCGGCCGAAGCCGCCTGGCCGAACCAGCCCGAGGCGGGAGCCGCGAGGGCTCCGGCGGCCGAAAGAGCCAGCCACTGCCGTCGAGACATCCGGGGGAAACAGGTCATCGATCGCCTCGAGGTCCTAGTGATTCAACAGGAATTCGCTCGAATTCAACAACGCCCAGAAGACATCGGCCAATGCCTGACGCGAATCCTTGCTCACCCCGCCTCCATCGACATACAACACCAGCCAGGTCTCTTCCCGGGGCCGAGGCCGACGACCCAGCGAGGCCAGGTACAACGCCTCAACTCGATCCGCCGTCCCAAACGCCGGAAAGTCGGCCACCGCGGCCAAGGTGCGACTGCGGTCCAGGCTCGTGGCGGCGGTCACAAAACTGCCGTTCATCAACGCCAAGGCCTGCAGGATCGTCGTCCGCTGCTGGGTCGGACGACTCGATTCGTCGCGGAACAGCTCGAGGAATTCGTTGCGAGGTGAACTCGGGCGGCCGGGGATCGCCAATTGACGGTCCGCAGCCGTCGGCACGTAACCGGTCGCCTGGGCCAGGCTGTCGAAGATCTGCTCGGGCGAGAGACCCTTGACCGCCATGCGTGAGAACAACCGGGGGTCGCCTTGTGAGGGATCGGTCAGTCGGCTGGTGCGGCGGTAGGCTTCGGTGGCACAGAGCACCCGCAGGATGAAACGGACGTCGAACCCGTGCCCGGAAAACTCGGTCGCCAACAGGTCCAGCACCTCGGGATGACTCGGAGGGTTGTCGGCGGTGAAGTCGTCGGGGGGATCGACCAGGCCGATGCCGAACTGGTGAGCCCAGAGGCGGTTGACCGCTGCGCGTGAGAAGTACGGGTTGCCGGCGGTGATCATCCAGTCGGCCAGCAACTGCCGGGCACCACGGGTTTCGCTGGGCAGAGGCTTTGAGCCATCGAGATAGACGGGGCCGACACTCGTGTCGGTCCCGGGAATCTCCAGCTCACGCCGCTCGGCCACCTCGCTGATCGCCGCCAGGAAACCGCCTCGACCCTGACGCTGCATCCCGGCAAAAAACGCCGCGAAACTCCAGAACTCACCCTGCTTCCAACTGTCAAACGGATGGTCGTGACACTGAGCACACTCGATGCGAATGCCGAGGAAGGTCCGGGCGGTGCTGGCCGCGAGGTTCTCGGGCTTGATCTGCTTGGCCTGGTAGAAGGCCAGGGGCGAGGGCCGGTTACGCAACTGCAGCTGTTGCTGAGGGTTCCCCGTCGGAGTCAGCGGCACCGTTACGATCTCTCGAACCATCGCCGCATAGCTTGTGTCCTCGGCCAGCTTCTGCCTGAGCCACCCTTCGAAACCCGGCACGAGCACTCGGGCCTGGGGATCGGCCGCGGTCTCGGGCAGCAAGGCCTTCCGCCAGACATTGGAGAACTGAACGACGTACAGCGAGCTGTCGAGCAACTGGTCGACGACCTCTCGTCGCTTGCCGGGGTTCTTGTCGGCCAGGAACTTGCGGACACGAGAGGATCGAGGCACGCGGCCGCCCAGATCGAGATAGGCTCGCCTGAGAAACTCGGCATCATCTGCCGTCGGTGCAGCGGTCACCGTCTCGGCCGACAGTCTCGCTTCGATCAGGCGGTCAATCCGCGCGGCCAGGTCGCTCACGTCATCAGCCCGCACGGGCGGCGACAGGGCCGTGATCAGCAGAGCCAGGAGAACAATCGGAGATCGTGGCACGAAGAGGTTGGTTCTGGTGAGAGTGGCCCGCGTCCCACGAGCCTATCACTTGCTGCGGCGACGTGCCAAGACGCGGATATTGAGAAAGCCTACAGCGAGCTGGCCGTCGCCTTCAGTGCCTCCGCCGCGGCGGTCCCGGTCTGGATCTCGTCGTACAGCGGAGGTGCATAGGTTGCCACCGCATCGAAGTGGTCGCCGGCGATGGCCATCCCGATCAGGTCCTCGGCCGAAAGAGTCATCCGCCCGGCCCGACGGGCCAACTCGAACTGCACCTCCCCCACCCCCTCGTAGCTGCGGTAGACCACCTCGGTGCAGACAAGCCGATCGGCGCGGGTGAAGTCGAAGTCAAAATCGTACGACTTGCCCGTGTGGAACATCCCACGGGCCAACGCCGTAAAAATGTCCTCCTGTGCCAACTTGGGCCTCAACACCGCGATCGCATCGCTGCCAAATGCCGACCGCAGTGACCGAATCCGCACGCCGTCCTTCATCGCCTCGTGCACCCGGCTCGGCTCGTCGGGATCACAGTTCAACAGCTCGTCCCAGTGAGGCCGGACATGCTCGTGGTCGGCGAAACCCGCCGCCGCCGCAAGCTCGTCACTGGTCCCCAGGTACAAGGCGGCATGCGGCCAGTAGCCGGGCAGAAAATAATTCGTCAGCGCGTGTTCCTTGCGGACAATCAGCACGTCACCAGGTCTCAGCAAGCCTCGCAACTGTCCGACGATCTCGTCGGACAAACCCGGCTTGTGATCCCGGACCGTGTAGATGTCGGCCACGGCACTCGACACCGATTTCTGCAGCCCGTACAGCGCCCTGTCCAACAGGTCCTGCTTGACCAGGTCCACCAGGTGCCTCGCCCGCACCCGTGCTCGCAGAACGGCAAAGCGGGCCAGAGAAATCCGGCTGGCTCCCTGCAGGTTCTCGATCAACTTCGGCAGATCTTCCAGTGGAGTCCCGAGACTGACACCCACCAGGGCATCGCGGTGCTCGGTGAAGTACTTCGTGGCGTGATACAGGTGCCACATGTGGACCGGGCTGGCCCGCGATGCCTGCACGGTGTCATAGAGTCCCCCGGGGATGCCAAAGTGCGGGGCCGGCTCATTCAGCTTGCCGCGGACGGCCGGTCGATCGTCGAACTCGTCGTACAGAAACCTCGCGGCATCAACCAGGACCAACGCTCCGGCATACCCGACCAGGAAATGTGCATCGACCTGCTGCTGGTCCTTCATCTCGAGGACCAACTCGAGCAACGCGTTGCGGCTCTGCCAGTACGACACCAGCATGTGACGCACTTCTTCGTCTTCACTTGGCGTGAAGTAGCCCCGGTCACTCGACGCCGCGTCGTTGGACAGCATGCCGGCGGCCTGCTTCAGCCGCTCGAACTGCTCGGCCACCGTCAGCACCGTGCGAGCTCCGGCCACCGCCACATCGCCGGTCATCTCTTCACTCATCGCCGTCCCTCGCCACGGGCACGCTCGGGAAATTCAACTCGCCGCCATGCTACCAAGACCGCACCCGACGGCCTCGGGGGCGGCCACCGGGCCGGCAACCTCAATGGCGACCTCTGCAGGCTCGAACCACTCCAGCCCCCGGTTCGCATAGCCGGGACCGAAATCGAACGACTGCTTGATCGCCAGGTCGATGTCCAGCGGATTGCGCGTGCCGCCGGGACGCAGGCCTGCCCGGTGGATGAAGGGGCCACGCGAGGGTGGGAACGGGTAGTCGCTGCCGTGCAACAACCGGCCTCGCAACGACTCGGACTCACGCTCCAATCGACCCAGCGCGCGCCAGCGTGGCCAGGTCGCCAGGATCGAGGTGTCACCGTGCAGGTTCGGATACCGGTGCATCATCTCCACGAAACCCGGGTAATAATCCTCGCGGTCTATCGCGGTGCAGGTTCCGCAATGTGCCGCGATCACCCGCAGGCCATGGTCCAGGGGACGGACCAGCCGACGGGGATCGGTGAATTTCTGCGAGATGACCCGGCAGGAATGCTCGTAGCCGGTATGAAACATCAGGATCATGTCCAGCTCGGCCGCCAGCCGGTAGAACGGCTCGAACTCCGCCAGCGACGGATCGACGCCCTGGATCGCGGTGTGGACCTTGATCAGCCGGGAACCCGCCGCGGCACACCGTTCGAGTTCCTCGAGTGCGTCGCGCCGCAACGGGTTGATCGAACATCCGGCCAACACCTTCTCGTGGCGATCGGCCAGCTCGAGGACATAGTCGTTGGAGACGTAGACGTGAGTCCGCTCGAGGTCGGGTTCCCCGTCGGCCCGGTAGACGGCGTCCTGGGCCAGCACGACCGCACGAGTGAGTTTCGACTCATCCAGCTCCCTCACCAGGCGGTTGCGGATCTTCTCGCTCCGAGTCTCCCCCGGTTCGCGATCGAGCCCGACGACTCGGACAATCAGGCGGGTCAGCCAGCGACGGCGGGTTTCGTCTGAGAGGAACCCCTGACGAGGATCCTCGCCCCAGCAGAACACGTGTGTATGAATGTCGAACATCACAGCGGCCTCGCTTTGCGTGACGGGATGGCAATAAGGCCCGGGCGTCAGCCCTGCCGCGATATCACTCGGAAACGACCTCAAGAATCGACTCGACCGTGGGCCGATCGACCGGGACCCGCGTCACGTGGTGCAGGCGAACTGCCCCGGAGGGGTCGATCAGCACGTCGCCGCCCAGCTGGTACACGTCGCCCGCCGGAGGTCGAAGCCGACGCCCCTTCAGGATCAGCTTCAGGAAACCCCACCACGATTGCGGTCCCCAGATCGCCCACAGGCCACCGCGGCGCATCGCGTAGGCGGTGTAGAGCACCCGGTCGGGGTCGACCAGCATCTGCCAGGGCCACCCGGTTCGCTCGACATACTCCCCGGCCACCTCGCTCGATTGAAACGTCACCGCCATCACGTCCAGCGGAAGCTGCTCGATCGCCTCGGCGGCCTGCTGCAACTGCAGCAGGTGTTCGCAACAGGGCAGTCAGGTCAGGTGACGATGGAAGACCAGCAGCAACCATTGACCCGCTCGGTCTTCGAGCCGCACTTCGTTCCCGTTGTGATCTCGAAGCGTGAACATCGCGGCTTGTCCCAGGGAACTCAAAGACGGCTACCAGAGCACCACGAACACGAGCCACGCCAGCACCAGCAGAACCGCGGTGGCCCAGAGTCCCGGCCGCTTGTACGCCGGAAGTACGACACCTGAATCGTCGAAGGGATGAGCCGGCAAGTCAACCAGCTCCTGTCGAGTCTGCTCGAGCCAGTCGGCGGCTGGCTGGTCCTGATCCTGAACCGCTCGATCCCTCTGGGCCGGCTCACGCAGCCAGACCACCAGCCCCTGCAACTGCTCGCGGCCGGCTCGTCCCAGCACCAGCGTTGTCAGCAGCATCGCCGCCGCGGTTGCCCCGATGCTCCAGAAGAACCCGTACCACTTGTTGACCCACCACAGCGGAAAGTCACCGCCGGACTGCAGGCAGATGAAGCGGGCCAGGCCCACCGTGCTGCCGGCAACCAGGCCGATCAACCCACTCGATCTGTGAGCCGGAGTGAAGATGCCCGCCAGGTAGACACTCATCAGAGGCATCACCGTGATGCCGATCAGCTCGAGATAGAGCTTGACCATCCCCATCTTCAGGAAGGGGATGTAGCAGAAGGAAATCGCGATCACGACCACGGTGGTGATCCGTGAGACCAGCAGGTAGTGGCGGTCATCGCCGCCACGCACCAGGAAGCGGGCGTAGAGGTCGCGGGTGAAGACGACGGCCAGGGCCGAGCCGATCGAGTCGAATGTCGAGATGCCGCCGGCCAGCAAACCCGCCACCACGATCCCGGCCAAAACGCCTCCAAGCGGCACCAGGTACTCAGAGACCAGGGTCGGGAAAATCATGTCGGGGTTGGCCAGGTCCGGATGTGCGCCGCGTCCGAGAATCCCCAGGGTGATGTTGAACCACATGACGATCGAGGTGACGACCGCGGCGGTCACCGCGGCCATCTTCACGTCCCACTCGCTGCGAGCCGCCAGCATCCGCATCGATTGACTGTGGTTCACGATGCAGTAGGCCGCCAGGGTCAGGATCCAACCGGCGATCACGACCTGCGGAGGCACCCTGTCCAGGGGTTCCCCCACGTGAGTCATCGCGCGACGGATAGACACGTCCACCCCCGCGTCGACCATCGACTGGTCCATCCCCGCGAAACCGCCGACCGCGTCGTAGACAACCCACCACATCACCAGGGCCGCGATCAGCATCACGATCGACTGGATCGAATCGGTCAGCACCACCGACTTCAGACCGCCGCTGGCCGTGTACAGTGCCGCACCAGCCGCGATCGCCACCACCAGGTACCACGTCGCTTCGCCCCAGCCGGTCAGAACCGAGAAGGTCAGGTACAGCGAGTACGCCACGTTGCCCAGCACGTTGGTGCGGTAGATGATCTGGATCACGACCGAGATCACCCGGGCCGAAGGTCCAAAGCGACGCTCGAGGTACTCCGAATTGGTGAACATCCCGCTGCGGTACATCGGCAGAAAGACCGCCCAGGCGACCAGGAACCAGCCGATCGTGATCCCCAGGAACCAGACCGTGATGTTGTTCATGCCCATCTGGTAGGCACCACCGGCCACGGCCACGTAGTCGCCGCTGTCGACCGCCGTGGCGAACATCGACAGACCGACCATCCACCACGGCAGGCCTCGAGCCGCCAGCATCCAGTCGACCGCCCGGTTCGTCTCGCGTGACTTCCACAGCCCGTACGCGATGATCGCGGCGTTGATCCCCACGACCAGTGTCCAACCGACGATTCCCATCCCGGCGAAGCTAGCCGGGGCGACCACGACGTGTCAAACCGCTAACCGCCCTTCCCCGGTGCTTGTGCCGGAGCTTGTGATAAACTCGATCCAACATGCCACGCCGACTCGAACCGATCCTGCTGGCCCTCACCCTGCTGACCGCAGCGGGACCAGCCAACGCAGCGCTGCCGCTGGCAACTCGGCAGCGACGACCCGTCGCACTGGTGACTCTCGATAACGGCCGTCACTTCCTGGTCGCCAACCGCAGCAGCGGGACCATCAGTCGAGTCGATATCACCGGCAAAGAGGTCACGCACGAGGTCCAGGTCGGCAAACGACTCGCGGACCTGGCGCTGGCCCCCAACGGCCGATACGCCCTGGCCGCCGACTCGCTAGAGCGACAACTGGTCGTCTGTCGACTCGAAGAGGGACGACCCACACCCACGATCCGCATCGACCTGCCGATCGAACCCACTCGACTGGCCATCGATGCCACCGGCCGACATCTCGCGGTTACCTCGAAATGGTCACCCCGCCTGCTGCTGCTGGATCTCCCGATCACGCCCGCCTCGAAAGCCCGCCAGGTGCAACTGCCGATGCCCGGCCGACACCTGCTGTGGCTCCCCGGGCCAGGATCGCTGGTGGTCGCCGATGCCTTTGGCGGTCGCCTGGCAGTCGTCGATGCGGTCGCCGCCCAGGTGATCCACGAGCACCGACTTCCGGCCCACAACATCGGTGGCCTGGCATTTGACCGAAACACCACGCACCTGGTCGTGTCTCACCAGGTCCTCAACTCGGCCGCCCGCACCACGGGCAGCGACGTGTTCTGGGGCCTGTTGATAACCAACACCCTCCGCCGCATCCCGATCCGGGAACTGCTCTCGAACAAGCCTTTGCCGATTCGACGCCACTCGGTCGTGATGCTCGGACAGGCCGGCAACGCCGCGGGGGATCCGGCGGGGCTGGCGATCCGGGCCGACGGGTCATTCGTCGTGGCCCTCTCGGGAGTCCACCAGGTCGGGATCGGGCGACCCGAGAGCTTCGAGCTGACGCGGATCCCGACCGGAACACGCCCCACGGCGCTTTGGCTCTCGGCCGACGAACGTCGAGCCGTTGTCACCTCGACCCTCGATGACCGACTCGATCTCCTCGACCTCCACGCCACCAAACTCCTCGCCAGCATCTCGCTGGGACCTCGCCCCAGGTCGACCGCGGCGGATCGAGGTGAACGGATGTTCTTCGACGCACGGTTGTCACGAGACGGCTGGATGAGCTGCCACAGCTGCCACACCGACGGGCACAGCAACGGGCTGCTGGCCGACACGCTCGGAGACGGTCACTACGGCAACGCCAAGCGAGTCCTCTCGCTGCTGGGCACCCTCGATACCCGACCCTGGGCCTGGGACGGCCGCATGGCCACCCTCTCGGACCAGGTCCTGCACTCGGTGACGACCACCATGCGAGGCTCCCGGCCGAGTCCGGAGCAGGTCCAGGACCTCGTCACATTTCTCAAGCGACTCAAACGCCCTGCCCCGAGCCGACCCGCCCGCTCCGAACAGCAGCAACACTCGGTCAAACAGGGACGACGGCTGTTCGCATCACTCGACTGCCGCCGATGCCACACTCCGCCGCTGTACACCTCGCCGGAAACCTACGACGTCGGACTCGGCAGCCCCAACACCAACCCGCCGTCACTGCGGGGCATCTCACAGCGACGTCGCCTGTTCCACGACAATCGAGCCCGCTCGATCGACGAGGTGCTCGGCCGCTTCAAGCACCAGCTGCCCCGCAAGATCACCAACGATGAACGAACCCACCTGATCCAGTTCCTCAAGAGCCTCTAGCAGGCCCAGGTCCCCCTTCGGTCATTCGGCGGGGCTGATCTTCCGGAGCAACTTGGCCACCGCCGCGGCAATCAGCGCGTGTCCCTTCTGAGAGGGATGGCAGTGATCGGCGAACAGTTCGCATGAACCTCCATCGGCCAGCCTCTGGAACTCCGCTTTCAGCTCGCGATCGAACAGCTCCTGTACGCTCAGCAATACCGCTGTGCTGCCGACCGCCGCCTGGCTGATCGTCTCGATCACGTCGGGATTGGACCGTGTCCCCCGTCGATCTCGGCGGTTGGCCTCAACCAGTGCCTGCCGTCCCTCGTCGACCCTGCCACGTCCCAGCAGGCTCAGGCCGTGCCAGTAATGAGACATCGCGAAGTGGTCATCCAGCGAGATCATCTCGCTGGCCGTCTCGCCCAGAGCCTCCCAGTCCCTGGCCTCGAACTGCACCTCGGCCGCTCGGGCCAGTGCGCCGAAACGAGCCGACCCGGCATCGACCCCCGGTCCGTGCACCGAGTCGTGCACCGAGTCGCCCGGCGGGGCCAGCAGGTTGGGCACCGCCGGCACGATGATCACCCTCGCCCCAGACCGCTCACCCGCCTCGATGATCCCCAATACGTGCTGCCTGAGCAGAGCCATCCGCGGCGGGATCATCTCCGGCGACTTGATCAACGGGTAGTTCTCGTTGCCGAAGAACTCCGAGGGCAACTGGCTGTGCACCGCCGTCGTCGGTTCCTCCAGCAGAGCCCGCACGCCGTTGATTACTCGGAGTCCGCGAGCAAACTCGCCGGCCCACTCCATCCGCACCACCATCCCCTCGGGATCGTAGAACACGTCCTCGAGGAATTCGTTGTGGCCCATGTAGACGAGGAACCAATCCGGAGAAAACTCGGCCGCGCGGCGGGCGGTCGCCAGCACGCGGTGACTGCCGTAGGCCGGGTAGCCCCCGTTGATCACCTCGACCCGACCTCCCCCCTCGCCCAGCGATTCAGCCAGCAATTCGCCAAACGGTCGATCCACTCGGAACCCGTATGTGCACGAACCGCCCAGGGTGAAAATCCGTAGCGTTCCCCGAGGCTTGGCTGCGGCGAGCTCGTGGTCCCACTGCGGAAAGAAGCGGGTTCCCGCTTCGAAACCGACGGGGTTCAGCCGGGCGCTGGTATCGGGAAACAGACCGGCCACGCGGAAGACCAGCTCCAGCAGCACCACGAGCACCAGCGGCAACGAGACCGCCAGCAGTCTCAGCTTCCACTTCCGAGACCCCGGCACTGCGGCATCGGGGCCGGCCACGGGATCAGTCGGCACGTCACCGAGAGTGTTGGAATTCATGGGCTCGAGCCGTCGTTGTGCGGCCGGGTCTGTTGGAACTCGCGAGCGAACCGGTCGGCGAGCCGGGGATCGAGTGGTCGCAGACCCTCGACGGCGCGATTGAGTCCGGCTTCGTTGTTCCTGGTCAGTTCGATGCGGGCCAGGTAGGCCCATGCCATAACAAATCTGCTGTCCGAATCCACCGCCGCCTCGAGCTGCTTGACCGCCTCATCGTAGCGTTCCCGTTCGACGAGCCCCATTGCCAGGTTGACCCGGGCCCGGGGCAGCCAGGGAGCCAGTTCCACCGCCCGCCCGGCCGATTCGAAGGCCTCGTCCTTCCGACCCTGGCTCTGCAACTCGACCGCCAGGTTAACCCATGCATCGGGGAAGCGGGGATCGACTTCAATCGCCTGCCGGTGTCGTCGCTCGGCCAGCTGGTGCGAACCGGCTTCGCCCAGCTCGTTTCCCAGGCTGGTCAGGGCCAACGGCGAGCGAGGGTTCTTCTTGACCGTGTCGCTCCAGAGAATCGACGTATCGAGGAAGACCTGCGAGCGAAAAAAGCTCGCGACAACCAGTACCAGCACCAGGGCCATTCCATGAGAGGCATACCAGCGGGTGACGATCAGCCAGGCGGCTCCGGTCAACAGCGGGATGCTGGCCAGGTACTGGAAGTGATCGGCAACGAATGAGAATTGCATGGGATAGACATCGACGAATCCCAGCGCCGGGGCCAACGTGCCGGCAAACAGCAGCACCGCCGCCAGTGGTCCTCGACCCACCCGGCCTCGACCCCACCACAACAGCCCGATCAACACCATGGCCGTCAGAGGATAGAGCCACGCGGTGAGCGAGCCCGAGTCGATCGACCACCTCGGGTAGATGAACGCCAGGTCGACAGGCCAGGCCAGCTTGCCGGCGTAAAACCACAGTGCCCGCCCGGCCACCAGCAGGCGATCCGGCACCGAGAGTCCCAGGTCGAGTCGTCCGGCGCCGATGTGCTGCTGTTCGGTCCAGATGGTCATCAGCCCCATCGGCACCGTCAACACCAGCATCGGCAACACCCCCAGCCACTCGCGACGACCAACCCGGCCCCGCTGCCACCAGCAGATCACCAACCACGCCGCCGGCAGCGTGACGGTGACGGTCTTCGACAGCAGCGCCGCGGCAAACAGCAGCAACGCCAGCCACCAGCGAGCAATTGACGTCCCCCGCTCGGCTCGCCACCACCCGAGCCAGGCCCAGGTCGAGGCCAGGGCGAAGAGACCCGAGAGCGTGTTCTTGCGCTCGCTGATCCATGCCACGCTCTCGGCATGCACCGGGTGCACGGCAAAGAACGCCGCCGCCAGCCAGGCTCCGGGTAGACCCAATCCCAAGAGCACTCGCCACAACAACAACACCGACACCGCGTGCAGCAGGATGTTCACCGCGTGGTAACCCCGGGGGTTGTCACCCCAGAGTCGGTACTCGAGCCAGAAGCTCGAGTGAGTCAGCGGGTAGTACTGGGGAACGCTGCCCGGTTCGAGCCAGATCGCCGGCAAACCGCCGGGATCGACCACCGGCAGGCTGTCGGTGACGTGGGCGTCGTCGTCCCAGATGAAGCCTCCGCCGAAACCGGGTCCGAAGGCGATCACCGTCAGCAGCACCAGCACGCCGGCCGACACCGGTGTGCTCACTCGCAGAGGTTCACCCGGTTTGGTCACCCGCAGGTCCTGTTGGCGTTGGCTGTGGCCGAGTGAGACTGCTCGCTTCGAGTCGATTCAGGACGATTCCAGTCGTTTCAACACTTTTTAACAATACGTCATCTCATCAAGGGTGACCAATAGCGGAGATGCGACACCAGTGCCAGATCCGCCTCGGTCGAGCCGCGACCGGGCCTGACCCCTTTGCAGGATTCCCGCTAGACTGGGCGGGCCGGGAACTCCAGTTCGACGCACACGCGATCATGAACGACACCCCCCATCGCAAACCACTCGGCAAACGCCTGCTGCTGGCCACCGCCGTCCTGTTGGGCATGCTCGTCGCCGCCGAGCTCGTCGTCCGCATCCTGCTCAACCCGCCGGTCTCGATCCGCTTCAGCCAGGACACCGACGAGCTGAAGCAGCTGCAGCTCAAGAGATTCAGTGCCGTATTGGCCAGCGACCCGGATCGTTTCTGGCGGCTGGTTCCGCACAGCCGACTGCCCGACTCGGGTCCCGGCCCCCGCGGTCCGTTCTTTGGAGTGATCTCAAACGGCAGCGGCTTCCGAGAAGACCACCAGCTGGCCACTCAGAAACCCGACGCCGAGACACGGATCCTGTTCCTGGGCGATTCCTGCACCTTCGGCTACGGGGTCGGCTTCGACGAAACCTTCGTGGCCGGCTGCGAGGATCGGCTCAACGAGCAGTATCAGGACCGTCACTTCGAGTGCATCAACGCGGGTGTCCCGGGGTACTCGCTGTACCAGGGCTGGCGTGTGCTGGATGTCGAGGGTCCCCGGGTAGAGCCCGACATCGTGGTCGTTTGCTTCGGGTTCAACGACCGGGCCGAGTGGGATGGCCGCAGCGATCTCGAACACGCTGCGATGGCTCCACCCGGTTGGCTCGCCACCAGTCAACTCGCCACGCGACTCTGGCAACTGAGCCACCAGCCCGCCGACCGCCCGACATTGAAACCTCGACCGCGAGTCTCCCCCGAAGAGTTCCGCGGCCTGTTGACCCGCATCCGCCAACGCACTGTGCGACTCGGCGCACGGCTGGTGCTGATCTCGTGGTGCGAACGCTTCCAGGTGACCGGCGACAGGGATGAACGAACCCCGTGGCAATTCGAGCTGTACCGCTTCGCCAGGCGGCAGCAGGTCCCGCTGCTCGATTTGGTTCCGCAGCTGCAGGACTGGACCGACCAGGGGGATCGGCCCGAACTGTTCCTGGACATCGTCCACGTCACCTCCCCCACCCATTCACGGATCGCCGGGCAGCTCGTCGAAACCTTCAGGCCGCTGCTCGAACCGGGAAACTCGTCGCCATGACGACCGAACCGGTCCAGGAAACGACTGCAGAGCCGATTCCCGACGCCGGGGGCAGGGGCGGGAAGCGGCGACTGGCTGTCGCGGTCCTCAGCCTGGTCGCTGCGATCCTGGTTGCCGAACTGGCGATGTGGCTCAGCGACCAGCCACGCTTTGCACGGGCTCATTCCTTCCCGCCCCAGTTCATGCTGGTAGGCAATCCCGACTCCGACGGCTGGATTCGCCACGTGAACAAGCCCTCGGAATCGATCAGGTTTGTCTACGAGTCGGATCCGCGAGACTATTTCGGGCCGGGCCACACGGTGACCCATACCACCAATTCGCTGGGGTTCCGCGGCGGGGAGTTCCCACTGGGCGAGTCTCGGGGAGGCCACATCGAGCCGCTCGGCGAGAGGAACCGGGACGTGCTGCGGATCGTCTTCCTGGGCGATTCGGTGACTTTCGGCGAGGGGGTCCACGATGTGGACACGTTTGTCGAGCGGATCGCCGAGCGGCTGGGATCGTCGTTGAACCTCAAGGTCGAGCTCTACAACTTCGGCGTCGGTGGCCACAACGCATCCGATGCACTCTGGACCTGGCAACACTATGCCCGCCACCTCGACCCCGACCTGGTCGTCTACACCTTCGTGCTCAACGACGCCGAGCAGCGGCTGTTTCGGCTGGATCCCGCGTCGGATCAGCCGGTCCGGATTCCACGGTCCATCGAATTGCGACAGGCCCGCTGGAGTGGTCCGCCGGAGGGTTGGTGGAGCGGCTCGCGGCTGGCGCGGCTGGCCTGGAAGAGCTGGGCTGCAGGCCAGTTGAACAGTGCAACGCTCGAGTACTACCGCGAACTGAACGCTTCGTATTCCGCGGACTGGACCAGGTGCAAGGGCGAGCTGCAGGCCCTGCAGCAGATCGACCCGACCCTGGCGGTTGTCGTGTTCCCCATGCTCTACGACCTCGCCGCTCACCCGTTCAGGCCCGTGCACCTCGAAGTCGCCAATGTGTGCGAGTCGGTCGAGGTGATTGACCTCTGGGAACCCCTGGCCCAGCGAGCCGGCGGCGACACCCGCGGCCTGTGGGTTCACCCCAGTGACACGCATCCCAACGAGATCGCTCATGCGGTCGCCGCACGAGCCATCGCAGATCGGCTGCAGACCCTGCTGAGAAATCCGCCGATGGCGCTGTTTTCAGTCCGCTGACGTCCCGGTCGCCGGCAGGAACTCGCGAGGCACCTTGCAGACCATCGTGTAGGCCGGGTCGAACATGTTGCCCAAGTCGTAGCGGACGCATTGGGCCAGCAGCAGGTTGGCTCCCAGGGGATCGAGCCCATAGTCCTGCACCAGCCAGCGGAGCATTTCGGTGGTCGCATTCTGAGTCGCCTCGTCCAGCGGCCGCGCGTTGCCCGCCGTGAAGATCTCCCGCTCGTTCTCACCCCGCGGCCATCCGATCTCGTGGTCGGGGATCAGGTCAAGCGTGACCTGGACGTCCATCGAGATCTCGAGGCCCGACCCGACGATCTCGCCATCACCCTGCACGGCGTGCCCGTCGCCCAGAAAGAATAACGCTCCGGGTTCGAATACCGGAAAGTAGACGGTGACACCCTGCCGGAAGCCCCGGTAATCCATGTTGCCGCCGTGCTCGGCCGAGGTGGCCGTGGAGATCGCCTGGCCCCCCTTGGCCGCCACTCCGAAGCAGCCGACCATCGGGTCCAGCGGCAGAGTCAGGCGGCCGAGCTTCGATTCGGGGGTGGTCAGGGTCGCCGTCCATGCAGCCACATCCACATCCCACTCGGCCATCCCCGCCTCGGGCAACTCGCGGACAAAGTCCGGCCGCACCACCCCCGGTGCCACGCTGGTGCCGCAGAAGGCCCAGTCGCGGTTGGGCATCACCTTGTCGAGTTTCACAACCAGCGTGTCACCCGGCTTGGCTCCCTCGACGAAGAACGGGCCGGTCTGAGGGTTGCCACGAGGAGTGGCCTGCTCACGGTTCTCGTCGCGGCCGCGTGCATCGACGGTGGTGGTCACAATCGAATCGCCCGGCTGGACGGTGAGCACCGGCTCGTGAGGGCCCAGGGTGGTGAAGTAGTGAGTCGGAGTGAACTGGTGTTCCATCTTGTCTGGTCTCGGTGGGGCGGGTCTCGGAAGGGCTGGTCTCGGTGGGTTGTGGTCGAGAGGATCAGCCGCTCGAGGAGCTGTCGTCGGACGTCTTCAGTCTTCGGAATTTCTGCAGGCTGGGGCAGTCCGCTTCGACCAGCCCCTTGGGAACTGCGGCCGAGACGATCACTTCGGATGTATAAATGTCTCCGTTGTCGTCGACCCAGATGTCGTGCGGTGCTGCGAAGTCACCAGGCTCGTACGGGTTGGCTCCTCCGCCGAACCGCGACAGCAGCTCTCCGGACCGGTTGAAGATGCTGACCCGGCCGCCGGTCTGGTCGAATCGCTGGTCGTTGAGCCCGGCATGCCAGCCGAGTTCGGCGACGTAGACCACGTCATCTCCGTCGATGAAGACCTCGCACGGACGCGCCACGTCGGTCCATGCCTCCAGGAACCCGCCATCGGCATCGAAGAGCTGAATCCGGCTGTTCTCGCGGTCGCAGGCAAACACCGTCCCATCGCTGGCCACGTCGATACCGTGCGGCAGATGAAATTCGCCATCGCCGTCACCGGCGGTCCCCCAGCTGATCTCGTACTCGCCCTCGGCCGAGAACCGGTGGACCCGGCAGTTGCCGTAGCCATCGGTGATGAACAGCCGTCCATCGGGGCCGACGGCGAGATTCGTGGGCAGGTTGAACGGGCCGCCGGGCTGCTGGATCGTCAGGTAGTTCATGTCCGTGACACCGGTGTCGCTGCCGGCGCCGGGGGTCCCGAGAGTCTGCTCGAGGTAGCCGTCACTGGAGTAGCGATGGATCACGTGTCCGTGGTCGTCGGTCAGCCAGATCACGTCGTCGTGGGTGATCCAGATCCCGTGAGGCCTCACGAACTGGCCCTCGCCCCAGCTGCCCATGAAGCGGCCGTCCGACGAGTAGACGATCACCGGGTGTTCGCTGCGATTGAAGGCGTAGAGATTCC
>Ga0310125_10000284_pt1 | contig 23049 bp, 18 predicted proteins | sample CB11b_Tmax_Bot8__FD_203508 | JGI IMG/M metagenome (GOLD analysis project Ga0310125, IMG submission 203508) | Marine microbial communities from Western Arctic Ocean, Canada - CB11b_Tmax_Bot8 | ecosystem: Environmental > Aquatic > Marine > Oceanic | place: Canada: Western Arctic Ocean | collected... | reverse complement strand
CGAACTGTCTGCGGAAAAATAGGCAATCCTTGCTGGATATCCGTTACGATTGGTCTCGCACAGCAGTACCTAAGGCGATGGATTTCTTTGAACACCGGTGGATGACAAAGGGTGAACAGGTCACCGGGTCCCTGGATTTTTCCGGTGTCTGGCGGTTTAGGGAACTGCTTCCATTTTTTCGGGATGAGAACCAGGTTGTTACCATTGGTGAGGGGCGGACCAATCTTCAGAACGCACGCTTGCTCGCAAAGCAAGTTGGATTGCGCCCGGGAAACTTATTCCTGCAATACGAGGGACTCAACCCATCGGGGTCATTCAAAGACAATGGGATGGCTGCTGCCTTCACGCATGCCAAGATGGTCGGAGCCAGGAAGGTGGCGTGTGCATCAACTGGCAACACGTCTGCAAGTTTGGCCATGTTCGCAAGTCTCAGCAGCATGACGGGGATCGTGTTTGTCGGTACGGGTAAGATAGCCTACGGCAAGCTGTCTCAGGCGCTCGATTATGGAGCACGGACACTACAGATCCAGGGTGATTTTGATGCATGCTTGCGACGCGTGCGCCAGATTGCCGCCGATCGCCCTCAACTCGGTATCTATCTGATGAACAGTGTCAACCCATTTCGACTGGAAGGACAAAAGGCGATTATCTATCGAGTGCTCGAAGCATTGGATTGGAATGTGCCAGATTGGATCGTGTTACCGGGTGGTAATCTCGGGAATTCGGCGGCCTTTGGCAAGGCGCTGGCAGAATTACACGAACTGGGATTAATCCAACGAATTCCTAGAATCGCGATCATTCAGGCCACCGGTGCTAATCCGCTTTACGAGCTATTTGCCGAGCAGGGTGTACGGTGGAATGGCGGAGATGTCGACCGTTCAGTTGTAAGTGATTACTACCAACAACTAGATGCGGCAGATCACCATGCGCAAACAATTGCCAGTGCGATTGAGATCGCCAGACCTGTCAACTTATTCAAAGCCTTGCGCACCCTTGAAGTGACCCATGGAGTCGTGCGTGAAGTCGATGACGAAACAATTCTTGACTACAAGGCCTTGATCGGCCGGTATGGATTTGGCTGTGAGCCCGCAAGTGCCACGTCAGTTGCGGGTACGCATTACTTGGTCAAGGAAGGGGTCATCGGTGCAGATGAGACGGTTGTGTGTATCCTTACCGGGCATGTGCTGAAAGATCCTGATGCCACCGTCAAGTATCACACCGGGATTGACATGAAGGCTGCTAAAATGCCCGTGCCACAGGCCAAGCCATCAGGTCAATTTGCCACAGAGCCGGTCCAGGTTCCCGATGACTTGAACCGGATTATTGACGCGATAGGCGCAGATCCAGCAGGAATTGATCAGATGGAAAGTGACCCTGATGGGAATCCTGCTGGCGATCTTCCGGTCAGTGAGTATTAAGCAGGATCCTTGGTGCATTAGATTGGGTGTTTTGCTACATTGTTCCCTGCCGAAACCAAGCCCAGATGCCTTCCCTCCGAAGCCCACATTCATTAAGACACACAGGATGATTCACCCTTCGACACTGCTCTAGCCGATCTTGGGAAGACCACCATGCCGACCGCAACGATCAACGGTAGGCCTTGCGAGTTTGAGGGACGCCCTACAATCTTGCAGGTTGCACTAGATAACGACATCGCAATCCCCCACTATTGCTACCACCCAGGGCTATCAGTTGTCGCCAGTTGTCGAATCTGTCTTGCTGAAGTGGCTGCGCCTGACCCCCGTCAGGACAATAAAGTCAGCATGATGCCCAAACTCATGCCCGCGTGTCAAACGATCATATCGGAGGGTATGGAGGTTGATACCAATAGCCCCAAGTCGGTTGCCAACCAGAAGGCGGTGATGGAATACCTGTTGATCAACCATCCCATTGACTGCCCTGTTTGTGATCAAGCTGGTGAGTGTTCTCTTCAGGATTATAGCTACCGGTACGGTAATAGTGTTTCTCGATTCAGTGAAGATAAGGTGAAGCAGCCCAAGAAGGATATTGGTCCCAATGTCCTTCTTTATGCCGATCGGTGCATCATGTGTACCCGGTGTGTTCGTTTTACACGAGAAATTACCGGGACAGGCGAGTTGGGGGTATTTGGGCGAGGTGCCAGCGAGCAGATAGATGTGTTTCCCGGCAAACCAATTGACAATGAGCTATCAGGTAACGTCATTGACATATGCCCGGTGGGCGCACTGTTGGACAAGGATTTTCTCTTCCAACAGCGTGTTTGGTATCTCACGCGGACACCAAGCATCGACGGGATAACGGCATCCGGAGATAATATCTGGATTGAACACAACGAAGGCGTGATCCACCGCGTCAAGCCGCGTGAAAACGATCAAGTCAATCGGTGGTGGATCAGCGACGAGATCCGTTATGGATGGAAATTCATTCACAGCAAAGACCGATTGCGAATGCCATATCGCCTGCAGTTTGGTCAACAGGTCGAATGCGACTGGAGTCGGGCCTACAACGAGGTGAACCGAGGACTTTGCGCCGCGGTTGCGGAACATGGCAAAGGATCTGTGGCACTGGTGGTCAGTCCGATGCTGACATGTGAGGAAGCCCATGTGCTGGGTCAGTTCGTGCGTGCGTTAGATGACCAGGCCGTGCTGGTGACAGGCCCGGTAATGATTAAGGGCGAAGACAAAACATTCCCTGGTGGTTACACCGTTGTGGCCGAGAAATGTCCAAACTTGCGGGGTGTGCAGCGGGTGTTGCAGGGGTTGGGTGGTCAGGTGATCGATTATGATGCGTTCATAACCCAGTTGGCCGACAAAAAGAAAACCATCGGTGCTGTAGTGCTCACGGCAAACTCCCCTTGGGACTGGACGACTCGCGATTTAACGAAGGCCTTGAGCAAACCTTTTGTTGTTTTGATCGACACCCTATCGAACCCATTTACCGCCAAGGCCGATGTGGTCTTGCCCTCGGCAACGTGGGCGGAGAAATCTGGGACGTTCGAGAACGTTAATAACCGGCTCCAGACATTTGATCAGGCCATCAGTATTATTGATATGGCCAAGAGTGAAGGGCAGATTGCCATGGACTTGGCGGCAGCATGTGGTGTTGGTGATAAGCAGATCTTTGATGTCAATGAGGTACGCCGAAAACTTGGCGGCATTTTCGAGAAAAGCATTCATAGCCCCGATGTCCGGGAGGCACCCGAAAGCGATATGAAATATGTCGAGTTGATTTGATTGCACTGTCCCTTTAAATGGATTGAACGATTATGATGCGTATCATCTGCTGTTTTGTACTTCTGCTTGCTGTGGTTTTGGTCGGCTGCGATTCATCAAATACGGATACTGCGGAGAAGAAAACCAGTCAAAGCAAACCGCAGGAGAAGTCAAAGCTCCTGACACAGGCACTGGAACTTGCTGGACAGCATAAGTTTGATGAGGCGTTGGCTGCGCTGGATATGCTGATTGGGGAATACCCTGACTATGCAGAGGCTTATTTCAGAAAGGGAAATATCCTGCATGGGCAAGGCAACCTTCTGTATGACCGTAGTGTTGCCATGGATTCAAAAGGGGATGTCGCTGCGGCAACCAAGAATAGTGTGGAATCGACTGGGAAATTTACCGAGGCTGTAAATGTCTTCAACAAGGCAATTGAACTTAAACCCGATTATGGTGCGGCGTATCTTGATCGCGGCATCAATCAGATTTTGATCAACCAGAGAAAGGCTGGATACCAATCGCTTGATAAGGCGGAGGAAATTTTCAAGGCCAAACTTGCACAGAACCCAACGGATGTCGGGTTCAAAATTCAACTTGTGAACATCACGGGTTTTCGCGGAGAATTCAGGAATGCACTGGAAGATGCCAAGGGGATTTTAGCTGAACATCCCGATTCTGGAGATGCCAAGAATCTTGTTCTTGAGTTGGAGGAGGTTGTCAGAGCCAGAAACTAGACGGCTGCCTGGAAAGAGGCTTGGTCGTTGTTCACGATTCGCTCCATGCTGTTTGGTAGTGTATTCTAGGGAAATGTTTAAAACTCTTGCGGAGATCTCAAAGCACATTGGGGCCGAGCTGAGCGGTGACGCCAATTACAGTATCAGCGGTTGTGCCGGCCTCGAGGAGGCCAACGCTCAAGAGCTCAGTTTTGTTGCCAATCCCAAGTATTTGCAACTGCTCGACCAGACCTGTGCTGGTGCTATCGTCATTGGTCCCGAGGATGCCAAAAGGGTTGCCAAGCGAAATATTCTCATCTGCAAGAACCCCTATTTTGCATTTCGTCAAGCACTTGTGCTACTACATGGTTTCCGTGACCAACCTGCTGCGAAAATCAGCACACTTGCTGATATTAATCCAGCCGCCGAGATTGGTTCTGACTGCTGTATTGAAGCGTTTGTTTATATTGCGGCTGGCGTCAAGATTGGGGACCGGTGTGTAATCTACCCCCATTGCTATTTGGGTCCGGATACTGTTTTGGGAGATGACTGTATCCTCTATCCGAACGTCACCATTTATGACCAGTGTGAACTGGGAAACCGGGTTACATTGCATGCTGGTTGTGTAATCGGGGAGGATGGATTTGGTTACGCACATCATGAAGGTGAGCACCATAAAATCCCCCAGACCGGGAATGTTGCTATCGAAGATGATGTGGAAATGGGTGCTGGTTGTGCGGTGGATCGAGCTACAGTCGGCACGACACGGATTGGTCACAGTACAAAGTTCAGCGACCATGTGGTGGTCGGTCATGGTGCCCGCGTTGGGCCATACAACCTTCTGGTGGCCCAGGTAGGCCTGGGCGGGTCAGTACAGACCGGTCGGCACGTGACGATGGCGGGGCAAGTGGGCGTTGCTCCGCACCTGAAAATTGGCGAGCGATCGAGGTTTGCTGCCAAGTCGGGTGTAATAATGGATACACCTGCAGGAGTAGAAATGGGCGGGCAACCGGCGTTGCCCTTTACGGAGGCCAAGAGAAATTTTGTCGAGTTTAAACGGCTGCCAAAGTTAAGAAAACAGGTAAAGAAAATAAAAAAACAGCTGCAGGCATTGCAGGATCAGATTGATGAGCAGCAGGCAGTCACCTCAATTCCAGACCCTGCGTCCATTGTTGAATCAATCTCGAACGCTTCATCATAAATATTTGGTGTTTATCTGGGTGGATATCAGCTGGCCTGCAAACGGATGGGTCGGCATTTTGATTCCTGTTGTGAAATCCAGGTCGGGTGTCCGGGCATTATTGGTATGCCGCCAGGCATGAAGTTTCCCTTGATATGTGATCTTCAGGTCCCGTTTCCCCTTGCCTTTTGCTTTTTAAGTTTCCATTGGCGCAGACAAATTCCATCGGTATGACCGGATGTTTGCGCGGTATGAACTGGGCCGTGGTGATGTGGTGCAATGCCATCACTGATAATCTTAAACTTGCCGGTTGATGGCAACCGGTGCATTAAGTGTGGCCTGACAAATAAACAGTCCACTTGACGTTCCGATCCATGATGTGGACGATAAGAAACCTATTGACACGGATGTCACGAGCCCCAAGAATGCAGCTTCCTCTATTTTCAGTAGATCAGGCGAATGCCTCCTTCGATTCTGTTTCGAGCCAGGGAGTGAAGGGTTCCTCCTCTTCTGGGGCAGGCCGGTCAAGTCAACTGAAACTTTGTGTCCTGGGATCTGGTTCCGGGGGTAACAGTGCTGTTGTATGCCAAGGTAGTTCCGCCCTTGTCATTGATCTTGGTTTGGGCCCTATGACAACGGCTCGTCGCTTGGCGGCAGCCGGCATGAATCTTCAAGCAATTCGGGCGGTGTGCCTTACGCACTTGGACCAGGACCACTTCCGGCCGACCTGGGTTGCAACGTTGCTTCGATCGCAGATCCCGATCTATCTTCATCGTTGGCATGTTCATGGCCTGGCTTCACACGTTGATGGAAACTGTCTGCAGAAGGCTGGACTTGTACGCTTGATCGACGAAGAACCCTTTGAACCGGTGGATGGATATAGTGTGCAGGCAATTTGTTTGCCGCACGATAAAAAGGGAACATGTGGGTATCGCGTAGTGACATCCGGTGGCATGCTCGGTTATGCTACTGATCTGGGACACGTGCCCAAGCAACTTATCGATGCATTTACGGGTGTCGATCTGTTGGCGATTGAGAGCAATTACGATGAGCAGATGCAGGTTCAAAGTGGTCGTCCTGCCTTCCTCAAGCGCCGTATCATGGGGCGTGCCGGGCATTTGTCCAATGACCAGTCGTTTATTGCCGTGCGGCAAGTATTAGACCGTGGACCGGCTGGCAGTCTCCAGCATGTTGTTCTGCTTCATCGGTCCAACCAGTGCAATCATCCATCAATCGTTCGCCAAATATTTAAGCAGGATCCACGCTTGCTCGGGAGGATTACATTGGCGGAACAGCGCGAGATTACACCGTGGATTTGCGTGGATCCCAATGGGTCTGACCACCACGAACAGTTGGATTTAAGATTCTAGTTACCTTTTGACCCACTGGATTCTGCCTGGGCAAGCGGATGTGAAGCGTTTGATGTCTGCAACTGGGTTCGGGCCAGTGTCTGGTAGAGGTGGCATCGTTCGAGTAGCTCATGGTGCTTGCCTTGATCGATCACCCTTCCGCTATCGAGTACAACAATTCGATCGGCATCAATGACGGTACTCAACCGGTGTGCTACGACAAAGACGGTGCGTCCACGGCGAATATCGCGCAAGGCCTGGTTGATTTTGGCTTCTGAATCAGCGTCAATCTGGCTGGTTGCCTCATCAAGAATAAGGATGGTTGGGTTACGCAAGATTGCCCGGGCGATACAAACCCGTTGTTGCTGTCCGCCGGAGAGCCCCTCCCCATGTTCACCAAGCATTGTTTTATATCCATCTGGCAGGGCACGGATGAATTCATCAGCATACGCAGTTTTTGCTGCATCGATAATCATTGCTTCTGCAGCATGACGGCGGCCATAGGCAATATTGTCTGTAATCGAACCCTCAAACAGTATTGATTGTTGGGTTACAACCGCAATCTGCTCACGGAGTGGGCGCAATGACACCGTTTTGATATCAGTCCCATCGATTAGGACACGTCCGCTGTGTGGGGTTAACAACCTTGGAATGAAATTGAGTAGCGTTGTCTTTCCGGAACCATTAGCGCCAACGATGGCCACGGTTTGGCCGAATGGGATTTCTAGGCAGACATCATCAATAACCGGTTGGGATTCATCGTCATACCTGAAACTCACATTATCAAAGGTGACGGTCTGGCAGTGCCTTGGCAATGGCATGGTGTTTTGTGGGCGGTGCGAACCCATCGGTTCGACCGGTATGGCCAACAATTCAAACATACGCTGTGCCGCGGCACGCCCCTCGTTTAGTTGATGATTCAGGTTGGCCAAGGGCCGTAGAGCACTGGCCGCGAGTCCCAAGGAAACAATGACCGTGATGGAACCTTCCGAGTCCATGTTTTCGTTACGGAAAATATGGTATCCAGCTATGCCGGCCACAAGAATGACAAAGAATAGGCCCAGTGTGCCGATCAGTGGCGAGGCAAGAGCCCGGGCCGATCGGATTTTCATTTCCTGGTCATACTGTTCCCGATTGATCCGCCTAAATCGGCGTCGTTCGTAACCCTCAGCATTGTGGACTTTGACAACCCGTATTGCACCGGTTGATTCGCGCAAGGCTCCTACCATGCGCCCCCGGGTTCGTAGTACACGACGTGTGGCACGCCGAACCCGTTTGCCAAATCGTTGTAAAAGAATTGCGATAACCGGGGCACAGATAAGGCCAATGAGTGTCAATCCAATATCCCAGAACAGTGCAACACAAATTGCTGCTGTGCCCCGCAGCACCTGTTCAACTGTTTTCCCAAGCAGGGCCCGGTAGGCGGTCATTAGCGGTCTTGTATCGAATACCACGCGGCTGATGTGGTCAGCACTGCCTACCCGGAGTTGTTCGATAAGCGGGGTATGGATTACCCGGCGATACATTCTGCCTCGCCATACCATTGCTGCTCGCTGGACAACGGTGATGGTCATTAACTGGTGTAGGTAGCGTCCACAACTTCCAATGACACTTAGAAAGGTAATACTTATAAGAACCAGAAGAAAGATGTGGTATCGATCATCCGGAAGATTTCGAGCCAGCCAATCGCCAAATTCCTGGACAAATCTCCAGCGATCCGGCCTGACAAGCCAATGCCGTACTTGATCGGCCAGTGGTACTGATTGATCGCGCAGGATTTTTAGTGTCGGAGCCAGCAACGCAACCCCGCCACCAAACGAAGCTGCTGACAAAAAGGCGCCCAGCATGGCAACGGCGATTAACCGCTTGTATTTCAAGAGAATCGTTGTGGATTTCCAGAGCGGGTCGCGCATGAGGTTTACTACTGATAGGTGGAAAATGAATTGTTAGTCTAACGTGACATGATTAGATGCGCATACGTTGCGGTGAAGTTGTATGTCAATGGTCAAAGATCGTGGGATAGAGCATTGTGAACCCCTATTGCTTAAACCGTGATCCCCACCGTTACTCTTACGCGTTCGACAACTGGTCCATGTCATTTCCTTACTGGTTTCGAAGCCGTTCAAGATATCCGAAAAAGCCAGGAAATGTTTTGTTTACACAGGTTGGGTCATTGATGATAATCCCTGGTCCCGGGGATCTCAGCCCCGCAATGGCGCAACTCATGGCCATGCGATGATCATCATAGGTGTCAATGGCAGCCGCTTTGATCTTATTGTCAGCTGGCGGGTCGATCCGAATCGTATCTCCATCGATCACAATGTCTGCGCCAAGTTTCTTCAATTCGGTCTGCAATGCAACCATGCGGTCGGTCTCCTTCACCCGAAGGTTTCCCACGTTTCGGATCATAGTTGGACCCTCGGCAAACAATGCAACGACGGCCAGTGTTTGGGCCATGTCTGGCATGCGGTTCATGTCTATGTCGATACCGTGCAGGGATTGTCCACCTGAGGGGGCCATGACCGTGATGAAATCAGGGCCAAACAACAATCCCGCCCCCATTTGATGCAGCACGTCAGCAAAACCGACATCGCCCTGTAAGCTGTTTTTGCCAAGCCCTTGAATTGTGCAACGACTTGATGGGATGATTGCTGCTGCGGCGAGAAAATAGCTGGCGCTCGACGCGTCGGGTTCTATGTCGTAGGTCACGGCCCGATACCGGCCAGTGGGCACCTTGATTTCATGAAGTCGTTGGTCGCACTCAAGATTAACCCCGAAGGTCTTCATCAGGCTGATGGTCATCTCAACATAAGATCGGCTCGTGATATCTCCATCAAAGCGAAGAATAAGATCATGCTCGCAGTAGGGGCCAATCATTAGTAATGAGGTAATAAACTGACTGGATTGAGTGGTTCCAAGCGTCACTTGGCCGCCGGCGAGGCCTCTGCCTGTGACATGTAGTGGTGGGTAACCTTCATTGGCTCCATATGTGATCTGCCCTCCTATCAGGCGAAGTGCATCAACCAACTCCCTTATTGGCCGCTGGCGCATGCGTGGTTCACCATCGAGTTGGTAAGTTCCGGTCTTGGATAGGCACAATGCCGCAGTCAGCGGTCTTAGGGCGGTACCGGCGTTTCCCAAATGGAGGTTGCACAGTTGTGACGGGATGGTGCCAGAGCGGCCAATCAATCGCAGTTGATTGGCTGGCTCATCAAGTTGCAGCTCAAAGCCAAGATCTTTGAGTGCCGAGATCATATGTCTCGTATCATCGGCCAGAAGCAAATGGGTGAGGGTTGATTCCCCCTCGGCCAGCGCGGCCAGAAGCATTGCGCGATTGGATAAGCTCTTCGATCCGGGTGGACGGATCGTTGCGTTGAAACTCTCAATCGGTTCAATGGCTATGGATTGAGTCAATCGCCAGGCTCGAGCAATGAATCACCCATGTGTTGCCTAATTAAGACCTGCGAAATACGGCCACGATATTTTCAACGGGTATGACAAACAGCCGATTATCGCCTTCAAAGTCAACGGGAATCGCTTCCTTTGGATTGAACAAAATACGGTCGTATTGTGCAATCGGGTAATCTAAGTCGTTGTCAATTTGAGTGGAAACTGCGACGACTCGGCCAGTCAACGTGGGGATTTCAATTTTGTCAGGAAGATGAATTCCCGATTTTGTTTGTTTCTTGTCCTCATCCTTGCGGATTAAGACACGTTTGCCAATGGGCTCGACCGTCTCAAGCCTGGGCTTTTCCTTTTGTGTGGATTCACTCATAAAAGTCAACTCTCAACAAAACTATATCTTGACCTGATTTCCGTTTTCTCGTTGAACGAACAAAAGCTTGAGTAATTATAGCGCGTTATGGTCAAGCTTCCAAATGTCTACTGTTTGCGATGCCATACAAGGTGGGGCAACTCGGGAATAATCAGTTTATTGATCGCCAGGGTGACGGCATTGCTCGATCCGGGGAGCGCGAAGACCAGAGTGCTTCCGGCCAACCCCCCTATTGCCCGGCTGAGCATTGCAGCTGCACCGACCTCATCCCAACTGAGCATACGGAACAACTCGCCGAACCCTTCCAGCTCCTTATCGACTAATCGCCGGACGACCTCGATCGTTGTGTCCCGAAGGCCAATGCCTGTGCCCCCTGTTGTACAGATGACATCCAAGTCGCCTCCGTCAATCCAATCATGGAGGATGGAATCGATTTCAAGTGGCTCGTCCCTCACGATGCGGTAGCATTTGACGGTGTGTCCTGCGGCATCAAGTGCCTCGATGATGATCTTTCCGCTCTTGTCATCTTTTTCCTTGCGGGTATCACTAATGGTTAATACACCACAGGCAGCAGATTGATTCACGGCTTTTCGGCGGTGCTCGTCAGTTGCCTGGCTCATGGGTCAAATGCTCGCTTATGACTGTAGATAATCTTGCAGCGGGTTGGGGGCATGCCATGTTCATCGAATAGGGTCAGGATATTGGGTGCTTGTGTGTGGAGCCAGGGTTCTGGCAGGTAGTAACGCTTTTGCACTGTGCCTGCTCGACCGCCGGAAATATTTTCAAAATAGCGACCAGCATTGTATCCATTGATATAGATCTGGCCCTTGCTCATGCCATGTAGTTCAAGCCACAGTGGGGCTTGTGTATGGCCTAATTCAAACTGACAGCGATGCCAGCAGGGTAAACGATCTGATTTCTTCGCTGGTGTGCTGAATAAACTGTCGGCGGGTATCATCCAAGGGGCGAAGGCCCACCGGCCTTTTGTGCTTAGATTCCGTGTACATTGGAACAGTCGGACCTGTTGGCTCTTTGGTTTGGTCGTTGTGGTCTGATCCAGGCATACCAGGCGAAGCTCATTATTTCCGCCGCCAATCGATTGGCCAATCTCCAACAGGATTCTTGTATGACCTGCTGATTGATTTGGGTCATACATTGATATTGGTTTGCGATTGATCAGCACCATCATACGGCAGGGTAAATCAGCAAGGTCAAGAAACATTGGCTTGCGAGCCGTGGGGCGAAATGACCAGACATATGTGTCTGCCTTGGCATGCTCACCAACCCGAAGACCGGCAAAGCACCCACCCAGTTGAACGGGATCGGGTGCCTGCATCGTCACCTTTTTTGGCGGGCCCATGCGCACTGGTTTGACAGAGTAGAAGTGGCTGAAAATCCCCTTCTGTTCACCCAAAGACCAGCCGTCGCTTAGTCGGCCAAGCTGATCAGCGAGGACCACAACCTGACCGTCAACATTGATCCGGACGGGTTGATTAGGGTTGTGGTTATTTGCAGGGGTTCTGGTGCTTTTCGCGGCCCCACCGAGCATGCCGACAGCATTTCCCTCATGAAACAGGTGCAGCCGATCAGCCGACGCGACCAGTACGTTTTGGTTTCTGGTAGGCAATAGATTTAGCCGGTACCACCCGTATCCATCAATACATTGAAGCGATTCGAGGCTTTTGGGCCCGTCAATCAATTTGAATGACTTGGCCTGGCCCTCAATAAAATCGGTCTGTCGGGCTTGCTGCCAGCCACCGAGGGTCGGTGCCGTTTTCATACTTACTTTTGATGGGCATACGGAACGGATTTTGCCATCTGCAGTGATCGACCTGACTTTGTCCCAACCATCTAATAGGCGGGGCTGGTCATTCTCGTCCAGGCCATCAGTACCAACGAAGACTGCTTGGGACGTTGCGTAGGCCGCATCCACCATTGCCTCGTTGATCACCAACAAGGTGATGTTGTCGATGTGATGGACCAATGGTTTTGGTCCGGTGGGAACTTTAAGGCAAACCGGTGAACCATTAATACATACCAATCCGTCTGTCTGGGCAGGACCGAATAAAACCAGCATCTTCTTGGCTACCAATGCCCACGGTCGCAAGTTGGTATATGTCAACTGCCCTGCGCCGTGAAGATTCGCGTCTAGTAATAGCCATGCGATACGGCGTTCACCCCAGAACACTGGTAACTGCAGGCCATTGGGCAGCAGTAACTGGGACACCTGGCTTTGATCACGTGTGCCGCGAAATAGAAATACGATATCACCTTGGGACCCTCGTTCATGAACGGTACTGTGCTGCTGTCCATCAGGAGCTAGAGTTGCATGGCACTGGCCGGGTTCTAGATTGGCAAGGACATGGCCGAAATGGATGGCGAACGTGCTGACGCGTTTGACTGCGTTATATGCCTCTCCCCGTTGTCCTGCTTCACCGAGTGGTGCCCCGCCGTCATGACTCGTGGTGACAAATTGATTGGGACGTGCGGATCCACGACCGGCAGCGAAGCGGAAATTAGTGCCCCCGCAAAACATTTCGAGGTTGTATTGTGAGCCAGTTGCAATGACTTGTGCTATGCGAAAATCAAGCGCGACTTCTTGGCCATCAGATGGATGGTATTGGGGGTTCCAGTAATCACACTGGCTTGCACGCAAGCCGGTTACTAGTCGTGGTGCATCTGGCTGGACAACATGGAGTTGTCTTAGATCAGCAACAAGATGCTGATCGCCCGCCCACGTGTGGATCGTATTGTCAACCTGTTGCCAGAGATTGTTGCATACATTGATTGGGACGTTACAGCCGTTTTCACGTAGATAACGACTGATCTCCTGTAAATAGGCGTCGGCCTGTTCCGGATGGCTCCAGCACCATTGGTTCTCAGCTTGAACCATGATGATAGGACCATTGCTAGACGAGGTGATTTGTAGATCTGAAACCTGCGCCATGACTGCAGCAAGGTGTCGTGAACTGGCTTCAAGAAATCTTGATTCATTACCGCCACCCCGGAGGCAAATCCCTTGGATGGTAGTAAGCCAATGTGGCAACCCTCCAAAATCCCAGTCGGCACCGACGTAGGGCCCAGGCCGCAGCAGGCAGTACATGTCCTCTGCTGCGATCAACTCGATAAACCGCCGCAGATCCCTGTTGCCCTCAAAATTAAATTTATGAGGTTGTGCCTCGTGATAGTTCCAAAATACCGAGGTGCTGATGCAATTTAGCCCCGCCTGTTTGGCAGCACGAATTCGGCTGATCCACAGTTTGCGTGGTACCCGGGCATAATGTATTGAACCGCTTGCCAACCAGACCCGTCGGCCGTTGACCAGGAAACTGTGATCATCAAAGCTCAAGTTGGCCATCACATGACCCCAAGAGGTTGGAAGGTGCGCTGCGACCTCAGCGTAAATCCAAGAATAAAAACCGACCATCTATGATCGAAATCGGTACGCCCAAGTGCTGGCACATACCAGCTTAACGATTATTGGGTATTCAGGGTGTTGTGACTGAAGACAAAGGGGGATGAAGCAGGCTGTTGAGCGGCAGCAGCAACAGGTCTACACCGAATTTCAATGGTTGAAATAAAAGTCCAAATGTATTTTCATCGCTTGAATGGTGACCTGACTGGCCGCCGTCAAGTACATCCCTCGTTACGGTTTCATCAGATTCTGATCCTGCCGGGCTGTTCCCTGTACGGCTGTATTTGGATGACGTGATGTCAGAAAAATAGTACGGGTGGTGTTGTGTCGTTCCGTCGTAGGGTCCAATTACAATTTTCGGCCAATGTGAGCGATCCAGGCTTGAGATCGATGGTATTGGCGGCTGCCGTTTAGTTTCAGGCAAGGTGGTTTCTTGGATGATGCGATCTTCGGAGTGGTTTGCAGTAGGTTGGATCTCTTGGGATTGGACGGCCCGCTCAACTTCAGTAACCGTCATTTCCCTGGGCTCGTGGTTCATTTTATCTGTTTGTGGTTTAGTCACCGATTCACTTGGATTGGGTTCGATCAGCTGGGCCTCATGAGCTGCCTGTGCAGGATCCAATAGGGCAATATCAAGTTCTGCCGCGATCTCCTGCCTGCTTGCAAGACCCGGGCCATCAACCTCAAAAGTTGGTTGGCGGTCTTCTAGCGCTGCATGATTCGCATTATTCTTTGTGGTGGTACATCCCCACATTCCGCCGAGCCAATAGGCTGCGGTCACGCCCAACACCAACCATGCGACACGATATTGATTACTCATGACCAGCCCTCTCTAACAGTTTAGGTTGGGCGAGAATATACCACGGACTGCACAACCTACAAGCGGCCAACCGCAGCATGGCTCGTGTATGGTTCTAGGGCGATATTTGCTATCCATGATGTGCCTTGTGCCACACACCGCGCATGCCTTGCGTCCGGCGGCTCGTTCCTGAGAATAAATCAATATCCCACCGCAAACTATGACGCATGGGCGCCAACTCGGCGCGGCTGAATAATCACAAGTATCCCCAAGCCCAGCAGAATACCTGTTCCTGGTTCAGGTGTCGGTGCCTCAAGGCGACCGGTGTCAGCATCAATACGAATGTAGTCAATTTCGAGTTGAAAGTTGGTTTTGCCTGCCGGTGAGCGCGGGGATATCAGACCAAAATACGACTTGCTGCCGTCATCCATTATAGGTCGAGACATCATCTTCAGCGTAAGCAAGCCAGTTATTAACGTAGACTCGAAGATCGGCTGATTCATTCATGGCCATTCGGTAGAGATTCATATCTTCAATGTTCAAGTCAGGTACGGTGATTTCATGAACGGCCGGATCTGAACCTTTGCCTCCTGAATAGACCTCAACAATGACCTTGTCGGTGATCATTGGATCCCCGTATTGTTGTGCATCACCGAGAAGCACCCAGTAAAATTTACGACTGTCTGAGTCAATTGGAGCGCTGATTATAAAGCCTGACCCTCGACCAGCATCACCACTTCCACCAAGGTTCTCCCAAGTGTTGTTGGGACGCGCTGCCTGCACGTCGACCGTATGGGCAATGCCACTGCTGCCATCTGATGACTTTGCCGCGATTCCCATGACCGCGCCATCACTACCATTTTTGGGGGTTGTGAGTTAAACCGTCGCCACTCCGTCCGAAGCCGACCAAGTAATATTGGTGTCATAAATATCCTGGAACCACCCCTGGGGATCTGGATTTCCGACGTTGTTCTGGTAGCCGTCTATACGGGCATTACCTTCGTAGTTAAAATCAGATTCACCTATTGTGAGCGTAGAGCCAACACTCGATGCTGGTGTTGCGGTCAGCAAGTCTGCTGATGCCATACCACCGAGTGCCACGACAAAGATCAATACAGTTGAGATTGTCCTGTATTTTCTCATTGCTTAATTCCTATGTGTATGCCAAGCGGTTGGTATCAACTTTGATAGCCAGCTGGCTCATGATCGCGTCATCCCTAATTGGGGCTACCAGCCTAATGGTACAGGTGGCGCACGATAACTTCCTCAAGTTATCTCCTACAATCAGTATGCCAGAATAACAATATCATACTATGATCAATGTAATTGTCTGTTATTTAATTATTTGTAGCAATCACGGTGGTTCGGGAAAATTCGCTTCAGGTCACGGAATCGGTTTATTTTGAGCCAATTCAAATTGGCCGGTGCCCCGAGAGGGGGTCAAGCCTATTCCTTAGATCGCTTTGGGTGTCTTGCCCTGGTCAAATCCAGGTGTTTAATCGTCTTCGGTTGTGATTACATGGCACAGTGCCTCGATTGCTGGTCCAAGGTCGTCGATGCTCTGTCCCACAATGAAAATCGATCTTTGGGTGGGTGGAAATGGCAGCGTGGGTCGACTGGGATGTGCCACCGTATTGCGGATCAGGGGTAACGCACCGGCAAGAAAAAGACCATCTGCTTATTGAGGTCCAAGAGTTCAATGCGCCAACGTTAATGCTGGTCACAAGCCCCTGCTCCACCGTGCCATCATTTGCGATTGCATGATGCAGTGAATCCTGTTGCGGCCAGGAGCATGCAGCCCAAACATCACATGGTCACCTTCTATAAGTGTGGCAGTATTGCGGCAACCTGCGGCAGTCGGTGGTATGCGTTTGGACTCATAGTATCATGCGGAGATACCCTGATATCATCGAATAAATAATAAATAAGGGATATGAGTCATGTGGATGTATGTTGGAACATGTACCGGTAAACACAATGGCGGTATCTTGCGGTGTGACTTGGATATGACTACCGGCGCACTGTCATCTCCGGTCATCGTGGGAGAAACGATTAACCCCTCATTTCTAACGATTAGTTCAGATGGGGACTATCTATATTGTGTTAATGAGATTCAAGACTTCGCCGGTCAAGCGGCTGGTGCAGTTACGGCATTCAAAATTGACCGAAAGGATGGCAAACTCATCCAGGTAAACCAGCAGTCTACACGGGGTGGCTTGCCCTGTTACCTGGTGATTGATCAAACAGGACAGAACTTGCTTGCGGCGAACTATTGGGGGGGGAGTGTGGCTTGCTGGCCCATAGCCGAAGATGGATCGCTTGGGAAAATGACTTCATTCTGGCAGCACGAGGGTTCAAGTGTGGACCCGAAACGGCAGGATAAACCTTATGCCCACAGTATCAATCTCGATCCGCAAAACCGCTTTGCCATTGCAGCTGATCTGGGAGCCGACAAGCTGTTTGTGTACCGTTTTGATGCCGACGGCGGTGGTCTGACACCCCATGACCCATCCTCGGCTTCCCTGGCCCCCGGTGCGGGGCCTCGTCACTTCATGTTTCATCCTGATCGCCACGATGTTGCATATGTGATTAATGAACTTGATTCGACAATTACTGTTCTTTCTTATCATCCATCGTTGGGTCAACTGTCTGTTATGCAGACCGTTTCGACCCTGCCGCCCAATACAGACGGAGAGAACTACCCAGCCGAACTGCAGATTTCCTCTAATGGCCGTTTTTTATACGGGTCCAACCGCGGCCACGATACAATCGCGATCTTCGCGATTGATCCCCAGTCCGGGAAACTTACCGCAATAGGCCATGAACCCGTACGGGGCAAGTGGCCTCGCAATATTTGTATTGATCCGACCGGCAACTACCTGATTACTGCAAATCAAAAAAGTGATGATGTACTTGTCTATCGGGTAAACCCACAATCGGGCAAGTTGATGCCCCTGGGGGACCCATTAATGGTTTCTAGGCCAGTTTGTATAAAGTTCTTGAATCATGAGCAGTAGATATCAATTGGGAAGCTGTTTTACGAAAGCCGGATTGACCACTGTTGGCTACAGTGAACTGCATGAATATGGACACAGGCCAAGGGTGGATTTGTAAAACTATTTGCAAACAATCAGACGGAAAGTGATTCCTATGGATGAAGTTGGATTTAGCATTGTTGGGTTGGGTATGGGTAGGAGCCGCGCGGAGTTGATCGCTCAAACTGAGGGGGCGCGACTTGTCAGCGTCATTGACTTGCAGCAGGAACTTGCCGAAGAGGTGGCGGGTGAATTGGAGTGTAAGTGGTCCACCAGAATGGATGATGCACTGGCGGACAAGGATGTTGATGTCATGGTTATTATGACCCCATCGGGGTTGCATGCAGATTTGGGCATTCCCTGTCTTAACGCCGGGAAACATACAATTGTGACCAAGCCCATGGATATTACTGTCGACAGGTGCGACGCGATCCTAGCTGCACAACGTGCCAGCGGAAAATTGCTTGCCATCGATTATCAAAGACGGTTTGAAGAAGGTTATTCGAAGGCAAAGTTTGCTGTGGACCATGGTCTTTTAGGCAAGATATTGATGGGCGAAGCCAGGCTCAAGTGGTATCGTGGGCAGGACTATTTTGATAAAGGTGGCTGGCGAGGGACATGGAAGATGGATGGTGGCGGATCGCTGGCCAATCAGACGATTCACGAGATCGACCTGCTGCGTTGGTTGATGGGTAAGCCCAAATCCGTCGTTGGGAAGATCGGTGTGCTCAACCATGATATCGAAACGGAAGATGTAGGTATGGCGATGATTGAATTCAAAAATGGGGCCATGGGTACGATCTTGGGCACGACAACATTTACCGGCACCAACTATGAGGGACTTGAGATCCACGGTGTTGAGGGTGCCATGGTCAACACGGGTACGGAGCCGCAATGGACGTTTGCAGAAGGCATGGAGGAGCGAATCGATCAACTGCAACCACACACGCCATTTGGCAATACATTTGAAAATATGGTTGCTGCACTACGGGATAACGCGCCGCTTGTGTGTGACGGCCATGAAGGCCGTGAATCTGTTGAACTGGTCAATGCCATATATGAATCGGCACGCAACGGATCCAAGGTCGTCCAATTTAACTAAAACACTTTATTGCAACGGACCAACCTTTATGCCTGTCAAACATCTGATTCTTGATGCCGGACCTCACCATCGCCGCGATACGCTTGTACGCCTTGATGTTGGAGGTCCGGATATCTGTGGCGTTTTGTCTCGCGCGGACAGTGGAAAACACCTTCCCGGCCAGGTCATTGATGGAACTCTATATTTTGTTTTAGACGAATTGGCTGCGGGCGAGCAGTGCAAATTGGTATTTGAACCCGGTCAAGAACCTGATATCAGTGGTGTAAAATTTGATCACGATGTAGCTAAAGGCTACGTGGCTATGCAAGTTGCCGGTGAACCACTGACCACCTACCACTACGATCAAGTCCCGTTCCGCCCCTACCTGCATCCGCTGGTAGGCCCTCACGGCGTACATATGACCCGTGCTTATCCCATGGTTGAAAATATTGAAGGTGAGACAGACGATCACCTGCATCATCGATCGGTTTGGGTGGCCTTTGGTGATGTCGATGGTGTTGATCATTGGGGTGAAACCGAAGATTGCGGCGTGCAGGTTCACCAGAAAATCAACAAAATATGTGATGGTCCGGTACTGGGTATTTTTGAACATGAACTCCAGTGGCAAGGTCAAGATCACAAGCCATCATTAAGTGAAACACGCCGTATCAGCGTGTGCAACACGCCGCAATATGCCCGCCAGTTGGATTTGCAAGTGATCCTTTTGGCTGGTGACAAGCCCGTCGTGTTTGGTGATACCAAGGAAGGTGGTATCTGTTCGGTGCGGGTGGCCACCACGATGGATGGGAAAACGGGAGGCAAGATTGAAAACAGCGTCGGCGGTGTTGGTGAAGATGAGACTTGGGGAAAACCAGCTCATTGGTGCGATTATTCAGGCGTATGTCAGGGGAAGGATGTCGGGATTGCTATTTTTGACCATCCCTTGAATCTCCGCCACCCTACACCCTGGCATGTCCGTAATTATGGCCTGATGGCTGCCAATCCCTTTGGGCACTCTCACTACCAATCAAGTCTACTAAAAGATGGTTCCTACACCATTGAGGCGGGACAAACGCTAGCATTCAACTACCGCTTGTTACTTCACGAGGGTGATGTGGCTCAAGGCAATGTTGCTAATCGCTTTCATGACTATGTACACCCGCCTAACATTCAATTATCCGGATGAGATCCTATCAAGGGTATTTGGATACCTTGGCATTCAGACATTCATATAAACGGATAAAGTTTGATGACTATGAAAGATCATTGCTTTGATGCGTTATTCCCTGCAGGTCGATCGGGTTTTGTGGAGTTAGATGATGGCCGGTTGCTGGCAATTCACCGTGGCCTGGCAAGTTCTGTCTCGCACAATCACGGTCGAACCTGGAGTGAGCCACAGCCATTGGTCGATAAGGCAGGCCGGAAAATTAAAGGCGGACTTCATCATGTGACGGGCATCGTGAAACTGGCTTCGAATCGCATCGGCATCAGCTACGAAGCCGATATCCATGCACCACCGTTCGGTGCCATTGCCACTAATTGCTTCAGTTGGTCAGATGATCAGGGTCAGACCTGGTCGGGCATGGTTGCCATTAACCGTCCTGACCAGGTGGGCATGCCCTATCATGATTCACTCGTACAACTCACCTCGGGTCGGTTGGTGCAACCGGTTCGTGCATGTTATGCCGCGGGTCAGTCGCATAATGCCCCGGCCTACTGCATGATCAATGGCAGGCCATGCAACATTGAAGGTCACGCTCATAGCCCGGAAATGGACATTACATTTGTTCACTATTCTGATGACGAGGGTCAGACCTGGCAGCGGTGTGAAGATTCCATTTTTGTCTGGTTGGACGATGGATACCAGGGTGTTTATGCATGTGACGAACCCACGTTGGCCGAGGCCAATGATGGCCGGCTGGTTTTAGCCATGCGGTCGACCATCGGACGAATCATTGAGGCTTGGAGCAATGATGGTGGTCAGACCTGGACCCGAGCGGTGTCCAACGCCCTACCCAACTCCTATTCACCATGCCGCATACGCCGTATTCCGACCACGGGTGACTTGCACATGGTATGGAATCAGGTTTCAGCCAATGAAATTCGTGGTGGTTACAGGCGATCTCGGCTCAGTTCTGCAATTTCTACTGATAATGGCAAGACTTGGATAAATTTCAAAACACTTGACTGCTGCTCACAACTCAATCCGGGTCCCCATGTGGAATCGGAAGAACCGCCACGATTTGTGATTGCTCGTCAGCGTGTTGGTCAGTTCCCGGCGGATTACTGTATCTACAGATATCCTAATGTCAGATACGCTGGTAACACGGTCTATTTCATGTACGATCGTGAATGCGTGGGTGATCGGACACGTTATCGTCGCATGTTGCGTGCCATGCCGATCGATAGTCTCTACCATGATGAACCATGGGATCTGCGACTCAGCAACCACGTCCATGAAGGTGATGTGCCCCCCGCTGTGCAGCGGGTAATGCAGGGCACTTCGCATATTGAAGCCTGACAACTTGTTCCTGCCATGTTTTATTCGTGTTTTTATTTTGATTGTGGTTGGAGGGGATACGCCAGATGACCACACGGAATATTGCCGCTATTGACATCCATGCCCACTACGGGGTTTATAAGCGAGCAGGGTTTACAGATCTCGAGAACCAATTCTTGACCGCCGATGCGCAATGTGTGGTGGACAGGGCGCGTGCGGTCAATATTCAATGGACAGTTGCATCTCCGCTTTTGGGTCTGATGCCACGTGGTGAAGCGGATACTTGTGAAGGAAATAGGCAAGCGGCCCGTGTTGTTGAGATGATCGACGGATTGTATTGGTGGGTGGTTGTTAATCCGCGACAGCCGGACACCTATCAGCAAGCAGAACGCATGCTCAAATTACCAAAGTGTGTGGGGATTAAGTTACATCCGGAGGAGCATATTTATCCCATTACAGACTATGGGGATGAGTTGTTCGAGTTTGCATCTGGTTGCCATGCACTCATTCTCGCCCATAGCGGTGATGCAAATAGCGAGCCCTGCGATTTTGTGCCATTAGCCAATGACTATCCGCAGGTGAGCCTCATCCTGGCACACCTGGGCAATGGAGGTGGTGCCCAGGGCGATCCCACAAAGCAGGTTGTGGCGATTCAGGCCTCCGTTCATCGCAATATTTATACTGATACGTCAAGTGCGCGTAGCCTGACCCCTGGTCTGATTGAATGGGCAGTTCAGGAGGTTGGTTCGCACCAGATTCTTTTTGGCACTGACACACCGCTCTATTTTTCTGCATCCCAGCGTGCTCGTATCGATGAGGCGGAACTGAACAATCAGGAGAAAGAAAACCTTCTTTTCCGCAATGCAGATAGACTCCTGGAACTTCATGGCACAAAAATATCACCTAGAAATGGGATAACTAACCTTTTGGAATGAAGGTCGACTGTTCGTTACATCTGTTGGCCGAAAAGGAATATTCCTCATGATGTCATTTGGCTTTATGAATTTTAAAAGATGTTTGGTCTTCTTGCCCAGTTTTCTACTAATACATATTTCCTTGGTCGGGGAATTATCTGCCATGGTTTTGGCGGATAAAGGACAGACGCAGTTTGCAATTGTTGTTGATGATGCCCCACTTCCGCTGGAACAGATGGCAGCAGAAGAACTTGGTAAATACCTGGAAAAAATCACATCCGCTAAATTCCCCATTCAAAAACAGGCAACTGGTCCGGTGATTCATGTGGGTCCGACCAGAGCCGTCCAACAGTTATTGCCGGATGTTGATTGGGCCGCTCTTGGAACAGACGGGATCGTCATCCGGACCGTTGGTGGGGACTTGGTGTTGGCTGGCGGCAGGCACCGCGGCACCCTGTTTGCGGTCTATACATTTCTGCAGGACTTTGCAGGCTGTCGCTGGTGGTCCGGTGATGCGGAGCGGGTGCCTGAGCAGGCAACGTTGGTCATAGATGATCTGGATGTGATCTATCGCCCTCAATTCGATCAGCGTGTGATTAGTTCGTCGCAGTACGGGAATCGGGTTTTTTCGCTCAAGTCTCGGCAGACTATTGATTTGGAGTATTCTTTTGGTGACCACACAATCGATAAGTTGCTGCCACCGGACAAGCATTTCATAGAGCATCCGGACTGGTACATGTATGCGCCGGACAATGCATTTCAAAATGATCCGACCACCCAGTACACATTCGCCAGCATGCTCGGCGGGGTCAAGTCGAGAAATTTACAGCACTATGAAATAGCGCAACGTACACGGCGAATACCGATGGCACCGTGCCTTAGTGTGCCCGAGGCTCGGCGAACAATTGGTGATGCGGTGATCGCCCAGCTTGCTGAAAAATACCCGACATGGAAGTATCCACCGAAGGTTGTCTGGGTCACTCAGTGGGATGGTCGTCAAAAGTGCAGTTGTGCCAAATGTGTTGCGGTGCGTGCGACAGAAGGTTCACACGCGGCATTATGGGTGACAACTGCAAATGAAATCGCAGAGCGGA
>Ga0310125_10000283_pt1 | contig 23050 bp, 22 predicted proteins | sample CB11b_Tmax_Bot8__FD_203508 | JGI IMG/M metagenome (GOLD analysis project Ga0310125, IMG submission 203508) | Marine microbial communities from Western Arctic Ocean, Canada - CB11b_Tmax_Bot8 | ecosystem: Environmental > Aquatic > Marine > Oceanic | place: Canada: Western Arctic Ocean | collected... | reverse complement strand
AGGAACAACTTACAGGCATGAGCCTTCGTCCGCTGATCGAGGATCCTGAACTGGATGGACGAGAGTTTCTTGTTACCGAACTAGCGCCAGACCCACAGCAGCGCGATCTTCTGGGACGGATGGTTCGGTCAGAACGGTATAAGTACACTGTCTTTTCTCACGGTGAAAATCCTGAGATGTTATTTGACATGCATGAAGACCCAGGTGAAATGCATAATCTGGCTTCAGACAAGAAACTGGTGGATGAAATCGCCCACCACCGAAAATGTCTACAGCAATGGATTCGTCAGACGAAAGACTACTTTACGATGCCAAGCATGTTCTAAATCAAGGCAATGCAGAACTACTGACATGAAAACTTGCTCTGACCACAACGGGACTAGGTTACTGGCAAGCAATAGAGAACCCATGAGGCGAAAAATGGCATGCCTTGCTGAAATACATCCTCCATTACTACCTCGACTTGCCCACCGGAGCGCCGGGAGAAGTCCATTGCAATATTGGTACCATATGCTTGCATACATCCCTGCTTCTTTTAAAGAGGGGAACGAAATCTTTCCCGCAGCTGCTTGCGGTTCCTTAACCAGGCATTTAAAAGTAGAGGTCCCTATACCATCCCTAAACACCGGAGACGGGCTATGATCATTGACCATATCAAGAATGCAGAAAACTATTACAACATGGGGGAAAGGCTCGCATCGGCATTGCAATGGCTCAAGGACAATGACGCCACAGCAATGGACACGGGTAAATACCCAATCCAGGGCGAACAGATTTACGCCATGGTCCAGAGATACAAACCACGAGACCGCAGCGAGAGGCAATGGGAGGCCCACCAAGAATTCTTCGATGTCCAATACGTCGCATCGGGAATAGAGGACTTTGGCTACTGCCATATTGACAAGCTCGAGGTAGCTACGCCCTACGATGCCGAGATCGATGCCGTCATGCTTGATGGTGAAGGCAATTTCGTATCGGCCACTCCAAGCACCTTCCTGATCTTAGCGCCCCAAGACGCTCATATGCCGGGTATTGAACCGCTCATCGGTAAAACCTGCGATGAGGTGATTAAAGTCGTCATCAAGGTGGCTGTTAACTGATTCTTTACAAATGCTGATCATGCGGGAAAAATTACCAACACGTTTGTCATGCCGATTACAGGTTGGATGATCATGACATCTCGATTAACCTCAAGCTTGCCGATTGTCATGATGCTGATCTCATGTGCACCCTCAGCCCACCAAGGTGGATTCAACTCACCTGACCCCGCAACCAAACTCCATGCCATTCATCGTGCAGGCGAAGTCCACGATATCACAGCAACCACCAGCCTGGTCGAACAACTTGACAGCGATGATCCCGTGATTCGAATGATGTCCATCCAGGCGCTGGAACGTATCACCGGCACACGTTTGGACTATAATCCTTATGCTGCCGCAGTAGATCGACGAAAGGCTATTAACCGCTGGGTCACCTACGTACAGGAAAATAAACCAATATCACCTGAACATTAAGCCCCAATACAAAAGGTGGCCAGTGTCAGTGCCCATTCAATATGTTGCCGAGGAAGACTGCCGCTTATTTCCCCCCGATTCATCTCCCCGCTTCCCCTGACAGTATTGCATTTTTGCAAACTGCATTCTTTCTATATTAATGCTCTGCAAGGGATGAATATTTCGCTTTATCCGTATGATCAATACTGTTGCAGTTGCATTTTCACTAATTATCATCAATCCGACTGATTATCTCGTGTGGATCTCCCACAAAGCGGCGGACCCCAGCAGTTTCTCTCAATACGAAGTCGACCTGTCCTGCCATTGCAGACCACGTATCATTCGACAAGGCCATGCCGGTCAACCGATGGTCGGTACTTACTGAATAACAATCTCTTTCGAGCGTTGAAATGCCACATTGGCTAAAATACATCCGGGAAACTACTTTCAAGGCCGACCTTCGTCACTGCGAGGATACAAGCGATGGATGTGCAACCTGACCTCGACATGCGTGTTCTCAGCAAGCCACACTGTGTCTCCGCGGTAAAATCGGCCATTGAGGCGATGGCACTGGCAATGGGCATGAACGAAGTTGACGGCGCTGATACAGCTCTAGCAGTACACGAGGCATTGGCCAATGTGATTAAACATGGATATGACAATAAACCTGATCAGCCAATTCAAATCAGAGTGTCATACCAGACCCACCAAGGGCGTAAAGCCATACAGGTGGTCATTGAGGATGAGTCAAATCAAATCAATCTAGACGCGATCAAGAGCAGATCACTTGAAGAAGTTCGTCCCGGCGGTTTGGGGGTTCACATTATCCAGCGCATAATGGATCAGGTCGAATACAGTCACCGAGAAACGGGATCCGGTTTGCGCCTTACAATATCCAAATTTATAGATTCACATCCGCTTGGGGAATGATCGCTCTTAAAATGAAAGATAAACCATGGCCGAAGCACGAGTCATCAGCAATTCACAACAACTTGAGGACGGTCTGGCTCTTAGCATTGATGGCGAGATCGACCTTATCCGCTCGCCACAATTAAGAACCGAACTATTGGAAATACTAGACACCGGGTTGGAACGACTGGTGATCGACCTCACTGCAGTCCCTTTCATGGATAGCTCCGGTGTAGCCACACTTGTTGAAGCACTTCAGATACAACGACGAGCTGATCGTAAACTCGTACTGTGTGGCCTTCAATCAAAGGTGAGGAGCATCTTTGAGATTTCTCGACTCGATATGGTTTTCACGATCACTGAAGATCTGAACACAGCCCTAGAAATTTGATAAACCTCAGCCACCGACAAGATATTCAACACATAAACTAACATCGCATCAGAAGTGGCAGTTATTGCACGTGACGACCAATCAAAACCCACAAAATACACCAGATTCACCCGCGCCACAGAATATGGTTATCTCCTGGGTGTTGAACGCAATGGGAGCACCCGTCGTCGCCCTGTTGGTCTATATCGGTGGCCTAGCCACGTTGATTGCGGAAACGACTGCATGGGTATGGCGTAGTGTGGCCCTACGTCGTGTACGGCTGGGACGACGAGGTTTATATACTCAGATCACCCGTATAGGTATCCGCTCCATGGCAGTGATTGCATTGGTCAGCGGTTGTATTGGTGTAATCTTGGCATTACAGATGGCACCACCACTCGACACCTTTGGCGCTACAGATAGTGTGGCGACCATTGTTGCGATCGCCGTCGTGCGAGAGTTGGGACCCTTGATCACCGCAATCGTACTCACAGGTTTTGCAGGTGCTTCGATTGCTGCCGAATTGGGCACGATGGTTGTTGGCGAGGAAATTGAAGCACTTGAAGCTCACGCTTTAAACCCTATACGTTTTCTAGTGGTCCCTCGCCTTATCGCAACCACAATCAGCATGGTCATTCTCAGCATGTTCGCCGTAATCGTTGCTATAGGTGGCGGTCACATCATCGGCGTATTCATCCTGGATATCACCTCCGCAACGTACCACAACCACACGGTCGCAGCCCTCGACCTGACTGACGTACTGACAGGTTTATGGAAAGCCGGCGTCTTTGGACTAATTCTTGGCGCCGTGGCATGCTTCAACGGCCTCAGAGTTACTGGTGGGGCTGCAGGTGTTGGTCGGGCAACCACCCATACGGTGGTGCACTCGATTGTACTGATTGTGATCAGCGATCTGATATTTGTTGCGCTTTTTTACCGATTAGGATGGACATAAATACCACCAGTAAATTGCAACTGGAAATCGGTACAAGCATTTCAGACATCGCCTAGAAAGTGCTGCCCACCTTTGCACTGAGCATATGTCAATGGCTTGTACTTGAATGTGACGGCCGTCGGCACCGTGTTAGCTATACCTTCGTTACCTCGACAAATCTTAAAACACTGCGAAGGTCTGCCATCACATCGTAGGTAGCCAAAATGGTTCCGGACTCCCCTACGGCTCCCTTGAGCGAGCGAAACTTGATCAAACGAACAGTCCATGTACGACCACCGCGAATCTTGCCGCGATTATGTCTCTCACGAAGCTTATGCTGGCGTTTGGTCTCGGATTTTGCTGCCACATCCTTGCTCAGCAGACGCACCAATGTCTTGGCCGCTGCAGCACTGGTTGGCGACTTGGTCACCTTCACATGAATCGGGTTACCCGGCTTAATTTTTTCAAGCATAACATACACCTATGACTCGCAAATTGGCTGTGGAGGGGAAGACCGCCGCGACGCAAAATTGTCGAGATTTTCGCTGTGACGTCAAACACCGGGATTTTCAGCCCTGACCTGGGCTATCAACTCCGGCGGCACACCAATATCCGCGATGGTCACCTGCCCCAGATGCTCCCGGGCACCGGGCTGCAGGAAGCCACGTTTCTGAGCAACAAAGGTCACGGTGAGATCTGCCATAATGGTCGCGTTGGACGGTTTTCCTGTATCGCAATCCAACCCAGAGGGAACATCCAACGCAACAATAGAGGTCTTTGCACTACGCTGTTGATTACAGGTGGAAATAACCTGAACCATATGCGAACGAACCTTGCCGACAAATCCAGTTCCCAGCAGTGCATCGACCAGAACGTGGTACTTGCCGCCAAAACCTAGCACCTGGCCAAACGAAGTAGCATTTGTAATTTCCGTTTGCTTGATGCCCATCTTCTGGCATATCAGGTGGTTTGCTGCTGCGTCCGGAGAAAATTTCTTTGGTTCAACCGCCAATAAAAGACAAACATCTGCACCAGCATTGTACAGGTGACGGGCAACAACAAACCCATCGCCCCCGTTGTTCCCACCACCACAAATCACAGCTACCCGGGAATTTTTTATGGCAGTCTTTTTCCGATTACATAGAAAACCACAAATCGCATCAGCTGCATTTCGTCCGGCATTTTCCATCAGAACCAGACTGTGAACCCCCAAAGATTCAATTGCCACTTGATCAATACGCCTCACCTGATGACGCGTTAAGGGCTGTGCACTGATGTCACCATCCTGAGTCGATGCGATAGCAGTCAAACACATTGAGGTCACCCAATTCAAGCTGGATACATCTGAACGGTCTAAAGAATTCCGAAATCTGAAATAAGCTCTGACGCGAACTTGGTCGAGGCATTAAACCGCGAAGCAGGTCTCGCCATCGGCAGGCCCAATTCTTGCAATGGCCGTAAACCAATCATTGGGGCAAGGGTACCTACCCCTGTTTGGATTTTTCTGCGTACGCCTCTACCTCCTGCTCATCTATCCCTAACCACTCCATCATCTGTTGATCGTAAACTTTTTGATGCTCTCGATTTGAAAAATCAAGGCGAAGCTCATTGATCACCTTCGTGCCCATGCTGATCCATTCAGTCCACGTCGGTTGACTAAAATGATCGAAAATAAACTTGCCCAACGGTCCCCGCATTGGTGGATCATCCATGCGTGGACCTGGACGACCGGTACGACGATCGGCAATCATATTGACATCGCTGAGTTCCTCTAATGGCTGACCCTTCCCTTCCATCTGAGGTACCGGTTGCCCCATCTGTTTCAACAAGGCTCCCATGGCTTCCTTGGGCATAACATCACCACGCTGAGTGGCCGTTGTATAGCCCGTGGTGAGTACCGAGGTGGCCTCGTCCTGGCGATTCAGTTGCGCCAAAACCTGTCCCAGCAACTGGTAGGCTCGGGACAACCCTTGGTCAAGATCAATCGCCCGACGGAGAGCCTCAATGGCATCATCAGGGCGTCTCGCTTCCTTGTATGCAGTTCCCAGACTAAGCCAACCCATGGAGTTCTCCGGGTCAGCCTGGGTCATATTCTCCCACTGTGCGATACGTTCGGTGGCTTCCATGAACACTAGCATATCCTGACCAACCGGTGATAAGCAAACACACGGCATATGTGAATAAATGATTGCCAAACACCCAAAGCGTTATTATACCACCTCATCTGGCGCCACCGTATTCATACACCTGTGTATCCGGATAGAAGGCCGCCCAAGAAAACCAGAACATGTGTACAACTTGTGCTTGCGGTGGTATCTGAACAATCTGAACTCCTCCCCCATCGGCTGCCAATGCCAACTTGATGGCTTGATCTGGTCCAATCTGATCAGTCAGAACTTTCCCCCTGAGTTTGGCTAGCTCTGCCAGAGGATAGGCGCGTGCCAATTCTCCAAGTTTGACACCAATGATCGGTGTTTTATTCGGCATCCGTCGATCCAGTTGGAAATTGGCGAATTGGGGATGGACATCCTCTGTTGCAAAGTAGTCGGCATAAATACTTCGGCTGTAATTACGCGTGAACCCTGTGTCGGAAATGACTGTCGCTTGTGGATACTGCCGTCCAAAAACCTCAAGTGTCGAAATCTGCCAGCCATCTAGCGACTGGAGACGTTTACCGGCGTTGGGACCCGTGATCGCCATAAATCCAACCTGAGACCATAAAGCATGGTCTGTACGATCATAAAGTAATACGTTTGAGTGATACAGCATGCCGCTAACCCCAAATTGGTATTCTTCACCATTGAGTCGGCGATCAACCACACTTGCTGAATCACATAACGGACAATACACCACCGCAATAGGTTGACCCCCCAAAATATCATTAACAATTTCGTGCTGATCCAAGATATTGATTGGATAAGCTCTTGCCTCACCGTTGACCACAACACCTATCACCCTGCTCTTGGGTCCAGCAAGTGGCGTTTTCTTCCAAGAGCTTAGACGTGGCTCGGTCAGTGCCGGTATGCCATCCTTGCGAACACCACCCCATAAAATGTTTTCGATGGGTACCTTGATATTCCTGATATCAAACTGGCCTAAAAACCTGTGACCTTTGTTGGGATACCCTTTAGAAAGCCCATCGGAAGGACCGGCCCATGCATCATGAAGGCCAATAGCCCCGCCGTCATAACCACTTACGGAAACCAACACCATTACCAATGCAACCAATTGTTTTATCAGCACCCATTGCTGGGTAGGCAGACTTTGATTCATAGATTCGTGGGCCATGGTTAATATTCATCTTGAATCATTGCGTAATTATCTCGTTCTGGTCTGATACCATAACATTGCTGAAACCCGAAACACACCGGGACGATCGGGTGAGCAGAATATCGCACCATCGTGTTTGTCGGGTAACACCTCATGGCCATTGAAAGGGTTTTTCTAGGCTGGCACACCGTGGCACTTGAACTGGCGACGGAGTGGCTTTGGACCCGCTACCGCAACGGCCAAAGCTGGGATATGGACCGAGTCATGGTCACGGTCCCCGGTCGCCGTGCCGGCAGAAGACTGCTGGAGAACCTTCTCAAACGTACACAAAAGTCGACCCAACTCGTACCACCCCAGATCATTACCGCGGGCGAGTTGCCAGTTCACCTTTGTCAACCTCCTATTCTGCTGGCGACACCCATACAAAGCCTCCTCGCCCGAATTCATGTGCTCCAAAGCCTGCCTAGCCAGCAAATTAAATCCCTTGTAACCACCACCCCCAACGTAACAGACCCTAGACACTGGATTGCTATCGCCCAGCAGATTGGAACCCTTACAGAAAAGCTGGCTGCCGATGCGGTTTGTATGTACGACCTGCCAGTGGACCTGCGTAACCTACCCACCACAGATCAGTCACGCTGGATGGCCATGGCAGAAGTGCAACAGCGATATGAACGCCTACTGGCCAAAACCGGCTTGACGGACCGCAATCAGTTCATACTCAATGCGATTAAAACCAAGCAATGTCAATGTGATCAGGAACTGGTCCTTCTCGCAACCACGGATCTTAACCGTGCAACCAGACAGATCATTGCTCAACTTCACAGTCCGGTGGCCGCACTCATACACGCTCCGACCAAAGAAGCAGATCGATTTGATGAGTTTGGATGTATCCAGGTGGAGGCTTGGATACATAAGAACATCAACCTACAGGACTCGCATATCCACTTTGTCAACCGCCCACAAGATCAAACCATACAGGTACTTGAATCACTGCGGCGTATCACTGCCAACAATAAAACATTGGGCAGTCAAAATTGCCTGCCATCCGTTGACCAGGTCGCTATTGGCCTTGGCGATCCAATGGCAGCACCCTCCATTCGATACGCCCTGGAAACGATGAACATCACAGTACGCCAGGCTGTACCGCAAACCGTGAAGCACAGTCGCCCGGCACAGTTGTTGAATGTCATTGGTCAATACGTAGCAAGTCAACGGTTTGCAGACCTGGCATCACTTCTCCGACATCCTGACCTCGAATCGTACTTGGAAGTAAATCTTGAACCTGGTGACCACTTGCCCGCTGCTTCTAATCCTATCAGTAGGTGCCTTGCACTCCTGGATAAATATGCTGCCAATCACTTGCCCTTTGGATCAACCGACGCCTTCCCACATCGCGATACGAAAGCCTCGCCCCAAATCTGGCTTGGCCATGCAGACACTGCAAAGCAACTAGCCACTATCTGTAATGCTATTTGGACCCTATTACCCGATGAACCGCAGGAACAACGGCCATTGAGTTATTGGAGTGAACAGATTGGCCAGATGCTAAAAACAATTTACAACGCCCAATCACCTGACCACACCAATCCAAACGATGCACAACTACTCCAGGCCCTACAGGTACTCAGCGAAGCACTACAAGAACAGGTCCATCTTGGTAAGACCCAGCATTTATGCCTGAACCTGAGCCTCCCGGCGACGATCGAATTCACGCTGTCACGGGTCTTCCACAAACCCATCACCGATGAGGATGTTGGACCCGCGGTAGAGATCCTCGGGTGGCTGGAACTTCAGCTTGACGATGCACCTCACCTGGTTGTTACTGGCTTTAACGAAGGGTGCATTTCCAAATCTGATGATAATGGCGATCTATTATCTGATTCCATATGCCATAAACTCGGCATTACCGATAGTCGCAGGCGATTAGCTCGTGACCTCATGATGCTTCAGGCGATCATCCACAGCCGCCAGTCGGTCACACTCATTGCACCCAGGCGTGATACTGAGGACAACCCACTGGCACCAAGCCGGTTACTACTGGCCTGCAGTCACCAAGAGCTACCCCAACGCATCAGCCAGTTCTATCAACCTACACCAGACACCGCATCATCGGCCAGCCTGTTTCCACTCCAACCAGGTCACAACCGATTCGCTATTCCCAAACCAGTCGCCCAATCATTGGATTGCCTTCCCGTTACAGCCTTTCGCGATTACCTGCAATGTCCATACAGGTTCTACTTAAAGCATGTTTGTGGACTCACCACAGTTAATGATCAAGAAGTCGAGTTGAACGCCTCTGCGTTCGGCAACTTGCTTCATGAAACGCTACGCAGATTCGGAAAGAGCACCCTTACAACAAGCCAGAATCCCAAGGCCATAGCCAGTTACCTGAAAACACAATTAGAAAACATCATGAAGCGCCGCTACGGGTTGCGGCCTACCGTCGCAATCAGAATACAACAATACCAGCTGCTGGCCCGACTGGAGTTCTTCTCCAATTGGCAAGCCAGCCAGGTCGCCGACGGATGGACTGTTGTACCCGAGCTGATTGAAAAGACATTCCAGGCGACAATGAACATAGATCAAGAACCATTCACGGTAACCGGCCGAATTGATCGCATTGATCGCCATGCAGATGGACGGTATCGCGTGATTGACTACAAGACTTCAAATACTCCCAAGCACCCTAAGGCCACACACCAACGGAAGAAGGGGCAGGAGACCGAGTGGATTGACCTGCAACTGCCACTCTACCAGAAGTTACTACCATCCGCCGAAATCGCCGAAACACCGCAACTGGGCTATGTCCAGCTTCCCAAGGACCAGGCCCACACCGGCTATCAACCAGCCGACTGGTCACAGGATGAGCTTGACAGTGCATGGCAGGAAGCAAAAGGGATTATTCGTTTAATCCGCACCGGACATTTTTGGCCACCTGATGAACCAATCACTTTTGATGATGGCTTTTCATACATCTGCATGGATAACTATCCAGACCGTACTCGAATCATTGCCACAACAGAACCCGCGTCTGAACCCATACGATGACTGCATCATTATCCTCAAAACAAAATCGACATGAAATCATCCGTGCTTCGGCCGGATCGGGGAAGACCTACCAGTTGAGCAGTCGGTATATCAGGCTCTTGTTCCACGGCGCCCAACCACCATCCATCCTTGCAACCACTTTCACTCGCAAAGCGGCGGGGGAAATTCAGCAGACTGTTCTCATGCGTCTGGCACAAGCAGCTGCCGATGATGACGCAGCCACCCAACTTGCCCACCAGTTGGATGAGCCAAGTATGGGTTTAGATGACGCTTGCAACATGTTACAGCAGATAGCCAATAATCTTGACCAAATCATGATCTGTACCATCGATAGCTTTTTCTATCAATTGGTCATGAACTTGAGGCACGACCTGGCCATACCACTACAGGTGGTGATCATGGCTAACAACGACCCGCAGGCCATACAACTTCAACTGGAAGCAATCAACCAATTGCTCAACCATGATGAGCCACAGGTGTTACTTGATCTGCTGCGCCGCCTGCATCCTGATCAAGCGCAATGCTCTGTGACGCATACGATTAATAAGATCATTGGCACACTCCTTGAAATTTTCCACCAAGCACCAACCGAAAAAGCATGGAAGCAACTGCAGACCACGGGAACCGTGAGAACACACATTTCCACACAGGATATTGACACCCTGCAAAAAGCTGGAGATATGCTCGCACCCAAAAATTGGAACGACGCTTGGTCAAAAAACCTAGCTGCAGCAAAGCGCCAGGACTGGGGGACATTCCTAACAACCGGTTTAACCGCCCCCATCGCAACCGGGGATGGGACCTATTACAGGAAGCCGATCCCCCAAGAAGTCATTGACGCATACCAACCAGCAATACGTAGTGCCACAACCGCTTTTGTCGCCCAAACCTCTCGTCGTACGCAGGCCATGTACCAGTTACTTTCACGATTCAGTAGTCACCATGACCGCTTGTGCCGACAACACAACTGCCTTCTCTACGGTGACCTGACACGTAAACTGGCGGCTTTTGTACCAACCGCAGAAGATAACACACTCACAATCATGTCAAGCAGGCTTGATCGGCGGTTTGACCACCTCATGTTTGATGAGTTCCAGGATACAAGTCTAGAACAATGGCATGTCCTGCGACCTTTCGCCGACCAGATCAGACGCCGCGAAGATGGATCCTCTAGATTACAGACTTTCTTCTGCGTAGGTGATACCAAACAAGCAATTTACGGGTGGCGCGGTGGTTGCGCTGAAATATTTGATCAGGTTGAAAATGACCTGAAACTTCCGACGAAAGATATTCAACAGCTCAATACCAGTTTCCGCTCTTCACCAGTCGTTCTGAATGTCGTAAACCTTGTATTTGGTGCGGTTGGCGAATTAACAAAATCATTGCCGACATTCGAAATGCTCAAGGGTGCGGCAAACGAATGGAGCCATCACTTCAAGCCTCATGAAGCCCAATATAAAACACGGCCGGGCCATGTCACTCTGGTCACATCTGCTTCACGATCTGACACTCCAAACCCCAAAGGAGGCGATGATTCAGAACTGGCATATGCACCATCACCTCACCAATCAATGGTCGCCGACCTGGTTTACCAACTTCACACAGCGGCCCCGAACCGATCAATTGGTGTGCTCGTACGCGACAACAAGATGGTCAAACATTTGATTCACTTACTGCGGCGGCTTGAATTGAATGCCAGTGGTGAAGGCGGCGGACCTATCAACGATGACCCCGCCGTCGGCACCGTGCTTTCTGCCTTAAAAATGGCTGACCATCCCGGCGACACGGCGGCAGCGTTCTGCGTCTTACATTCACCCCTGGCGACATCTCCGAACATCCAGCTAACCAACTTGGACACCAATAGCCTCGCCCGTACGAGTAGATCTATTCGCCAGTACCTCTCCGCATACGGTTATGGCCAGACCATTGCACAATGGACACAACATCTCGCACCGGCATGTAACCAAAGAAGCCTGACCCGTTTGGTTCAGTTGATTGAACTGGCAAACCGCTATGACCCCGATAGAAAGATACGCCCCAGCGATTTCGTTCAATACGTGGAAAGGAGTTCCATTCAAGAGCCCACGGCCGCGGCTATTCGCGTCATGACGATTCATCAGGCCAAAGGGCTTGAATTTGACATCGTTGTTTTGCCTCAACTCAACCATCTAATCGCCAGTTTGACAGGAAAGGATGTGTGGACCTATCGCCCTACACCGACTGAACCACCACAAGCCATATTCGCAAAAGTCAACGATAAGCTTCGTCCAGTGCTGGCTAAACATTGTGATTTGGTTGACAAGGCCTACAACCAAGAAAAGTCACGTCGATTCCATGACGATTTGTGTAGCCTATATGTTGCAATGACCCGTGCTCGACACGCACTGCACATGGTTATTGAGCCGCTGCGAAAATCCAAAACAAGCAAACCAACCTCCTATGGTCGGACCAACCTGTCATATGCCTCGATCCTTCGCCATTCTCTGCACAAGGTCGAGGAAGGTTTCGAATTTAACCAGACACTTTATCAGGCAGGCGACCCCCAATGGTACAAGTCCCTGGAGGATCCAAGTTCGCCAATCACAACAGATAATAAAATCAACATGATTCAAACGGGCCCCATTGTTTTTTCTGAAACCCCATCACGCCCCTTCCACAACCTGACCCGCCGTACACCGTCAAAACAACCGAACCCGGTCAGCATCTCGGATCTTTTCAACTTTAAAAAAGCTGGCGATTTCGTTCGTGGCCGCATGATCCATGCCTGGCTCCAGAAGATCTCGTGGCTTAACCCATCATCACAGAATCTGACAGAGGTGCTGTCTAAAGAGGTTTTATGGGCCATTGCGAGATCTTTTGGGCACGACCGTTCAGATAACTGGGTTGCACAGCAGATCGAAGATTTCCTAAGGACACTATCGCAATCCGCCATACGACAAGCCTTCGCCCAGCCACCTAGCGAATCAGCAGACGTTGATCTGTGGCGGGAACGCCGCTTCGCGGTTACGCAGAATCATGCATTGATCCACGGCACGTTTGATCGTGTGGTGATCTACCGAGATCATAATGGCCGAGCCAGCCGCGCTGACCTTATCGACTTCAAAACAGATCCATCACCACACCTTGCTACCCTGGCCGAAACTTATCGCCCACAGATTGATGTTTATCGTTCCGCTTTGATGAACATGCTGCAACTCAGCAAGGGCTCCGTCAATACATCACTGATGATCTGGCCTACTGGTCAGATTATCAATCTGTAACCACCAGATTGATTCCGTCCAAGTAGCTTCATCCAATAACAATTCCGTATTTAATCTCAACCCTTTGCTACCGCTATTGCAAGCAGGGTCCAAGAGACAATAAATGCTGTACCTCCCACAGGCGTAATTGTCCCCAGCCACTGCACACCACTAAGACTCAGCCCGTATAGACTTCCCGAGAATAGAAGAACTCCAATTACCATCAGCCAACCGCACCACCTGGAAACCACCACATGAGGATATTGACCAACCACAAACGCCACGACAAACAATCCCAGTGCATGGAAAAACTGGTATTGCACTGCCGTTTGATAGACACTCATCATCTCCGTCGTTAATTTTTCCCTTAACGCGTGTGCACCAAATGCCCCCATGATGACTGCAACCGCAGCGTTCAAACTACCAATCATTATAAACATTTTCATGACATTAATTCCAAAGACTCCACCGCCTGCTTAAATTGATCGTATCGCACAGAATGGCACCTGGTGTCAAACACCTGCTCAACAACCTGCGGTTCCTTGAAACCGGACCCCGTAATAACACAGGCTGCGGTACTGCCGGCCGGAATTCGCCCTGCCTGCACATCATGCAATACAGCCGCAACGGGTAATGCACCCGCAGGCTCAGCAAAGACACCCTCCTGTTTGGCCAGTTGCACTTCGGTATCAAGCGTTTGCTCATCTGTGGCCACGGCACAATGTCCGCCACTTTCCCGAACCGCCCGTAAAGCCAGCACACCATCCGGTGCATAAGCATTGCCCGCCCCTGATATGCATGTCCGAGCTGTAACACGTACCGCATCTTCTGCACCCTGTTCATAACCAGCCAACAGTGGTGCCGCATTAGCAGGCTGCACAGGTACCATCCGCGGCACACGATCAATCCGGCCCCAATCACGATATTCCAAGAATCCCTTGTAAATCGCAGAGAACAAGGCCGCATTTGCACATGGCACATAAATATAATCGGGAACCTGCCCAAGGTCATCAATCAATTCGTAAGCAACGGTCTTGTATGCCTCCACAGTCAGTGGGTTGTATCGATGTGCCATCCAGCACATCGGCCAACCTCTGCGTTGTGATAATTCAAGGCAACCATCGAAAAGGCGTTCAAGGTTTTCCGGAGCCTCTTCAATCCCACTCACCTCAATCACCGTAGCGCCATAGGTGTGCATCTGCATTCTTTTAGCAGGCGGTGCTGTTGCGAGGTATCCCACTACCAGTTTTATGCCCGCACGCGCACAATAAGCCGCCATCGCGGATCCGGCGTTGCCGGTAGTAACTGCTATGCAGCCCGTGACTCCCTCGTGCCGGAACTGGCTCACCATGAGTGATGCGATCCGATCCTTAAATGAACCGGTAGGGTTACAACTTTCAAGTTTGAAATACAGTCCACCCAAACCTGCCGCCGGACCGAGTGACTCACTGGAAACCAGAGGCGTACCACCTTCACCCATTGTCACCAGATCCACATCTGTAGCTAGAGGCAATGTCGCACGATAGCGCCACATGGAATTTCCCCCGGCTGAAAATAATGGCGGCGAATCCATCGCCTGTGGGTAGATCACCTTGGCACGCTGCCCACAATTACAAATCCCATTCATTGGTGGTGAAAATGGCTTGTTGCACACTTCACAAGTGACTTTGTAGTTCATATCCAACTTTCGTAAATCTACCCCTTCCATGATTCGTAATCATCGCACGGAAACACACCCATTATCCGCAACTGGCGTTATACACGATAAGACGTTTCTAAGTGGGCGCAATATGTTAGTCAACATCACTTGATGACTATAAAACATGTTCCTCCTTGAGTTAACATATAAGATCCAAATCACTATGATCATCAACATTTATCGTACTGTTCCCATGGAATTGCCTATCACTGGCGGACACGAATGCCATGGATCGATCCCATCTTAAGTCTGATGACAAGATAGATTCAGCAGCACGGACACTTGCCCACCTGACAGATCACTTCGCCAGCTATAAGCAACTCGCAATTAAAATGCGGCAATCATTTTCGGCGCGACAGCGTGGGTATTTCACTCCTCGAGAAGATGATCAAGTGCGTCACCTGCTGATTTCTTATTGGCAATCAATAAAGGCCCTCTTCGAACTGATTGATGAATTTACTGATGACACCAAGCGCATTGATCAACTTGAATCCAAATGTTTCGTCATTGCTTATGCAGCAGCTATTCTTCTGGTGGATGCAGGACAGTTTATGGTAAAAGAGTTTGGAGATAATGATATTGTTCGCGCCAAACTGAATGAACCTGAACCCTATTTCGGAATCCCCACCGGAGTCTACGACACTGTTCAAATGTCACTCACCGATCCATCTAACGCATGGCAACTGCATCAGGTGAATCAATACTTTGATGCACATAAAGACCAAGTCCTTAAAGCATGCCAAGACCCACGACTCAAACCTGTATTACAGGTTATTGATCTCCTTGGACAGTGCGTGCGTATCTCACTAGCCAAGTATGGGAACGAACGACTGAAGGTTCGATGCCGGAAAATTGCAAGGGAGAGTAAACGCCCCTTTGTTGGAGCTCTAGCTCGCCTACAACAATTCGTTGCCGAGTTGATCGCTGACATTCACACGAATCCTATGCACGAACCTTGCTTACCACGTCAAGTGACAAGCAGGCTCATGCAGATGCTACGCCCCGGCGACATCATGATTAATCGCAAGGAGTATGCGGTCACCAACTACTTCCTGCCGGGCTACTGGCCACATGTCGCTCTTTATCTAGGTGATGCCGAATCCATTCAAAGACTTGGATTGAGTGAATACAAGCACGTTAACTCCCGATTGCCATATGGCGAGCACCAAGATGTGTGCGGAGCAGGCGAACCACACCGTGTTCTAGAAGCAAAAAAGGATGGTGTACAGGTACGATCGCTGGCCTCGGTATTCCACTGTGATGCAGTAGCCGTGATACGCCCCATCCTTGATGAAAGACATATCACCGAGGCCATAGACCATGGACTGCTTCATGATAGTAAACCCTATGACTTTGACTTTGACTTCTCACGTTCCAATCGCCTTGTCTGTACAGAGGTGGTTTATCGGTCTTACGAGGGAATCGGGGGAATCAAGTTCGAACTCAAATCCCGTGTGGGTCGACTGACCCTAAGCGCTGAAGATTTATTGTCTATGGCATTGAACCGCAAATACTTCGAACCCATCGCCGTTTACGCTCCCGGCTATCGAAAACGACTGCTCACCGAACAGGATGTCCAACAGGCTCTACGTGGCACGATGGCAGATGAAAATTGAATCTCCTAGAACTCACTGTCTTTCTTGGAAGGGTAATCCCACTCGATCGCACTCAGTTGCAGCCTGTTGAGATATCGAGGCCTAATAACCCTTAACAGACCGCCAATCGCCCGCTTGGCCTCACCTGTTCGCCCCTGATTACAAGGGAACGTATCATAACCAACAACACGAACCCACCAATCTAGGAGTATGCGTCTTGGGTACCAGCCGGATTATGGTCGCGGTCAGTTCACCGTGGGCCAGTCAGAAATTAACCGAACCGATCCTTGATCTAGCCCGCCGACTGGATGCCGAGGTCGTGGTTGCGCACGTTGCAAAACTTCAGGAAACCGACGAAACCGAAGCGGATGCCAAAGAACGTGGTGAGCAGACCCTTAAAATGCTGACTCAGGCCATACTCGATGCTGGACTTGAAGTACAGGGTGTCATGCTCTTCTCCGATGACGTCGCCAAAGCAATCATCAATACCGCCAAAGCGAGAGATTGTACGGTCATCGTGCTTGGATTAACGGGCAAGAGTGTTCTAAAAAGATTGATTGGTGGAGATGTTCCAGGAAATATCCTTCGCCAAGCAGGGATCCCGGTCTTACTGTGTCCCTCAACTTGGTCAGGTAGGATTTGAGCAGGCTCGTCGGGAGAATTTTGGCATCTAAAAGTGAGGTATTCCCGTCTGCACTGGACCCCGTAGCTTCAGAAAAAAGGATCTCATGATGATAACGTTAGACCGATGGATTAATGGTTTGCCCAAAGGCATTGAACAAATATGATCAATGACAAACAGTTGCTCCAACAGAAATACAAACAGGGCCATGAATTCGATGAATTCATGGATCTTGCTGATTCATTGCAACACCGCTTACCATGGGACGAACGATACGGACAACTCGAACTGACACCGGAACAAACTGACCTCATCCGGTCATTTTCAAGAAAGATACATGTCCTGTGCCTTACCGGAACCTGGTGTGGTGACTGCGCCCTGCAGGGTGCAGCGATGGCCCGTATCAGCCAAGCCAATCCTGGAAATATCCATTTACGCTACTTGCAGCGCGATGATGAACATGCCGAACTCATTGTCAAATCACAGATCAATGCTGGATTTCGTGTACCGGTAACTTGGTTTTTATCTGAAGACTTCGAGCCGGTCGCGTGTTTTGGAGACCGTTCACTGAGCCGGTATCGCTCCATGGCACTTAAAGCCTTGCCCCAAAATCAAGCAAACGTCTTGACACCTCCACCACAAAACCCCGTCAGGATGGTACTGGATGAAATACTTGAAGAATTCGAACGCATACACTTAATTTTGCGATTAAGTCCTAGACTCCGCCAGAAACATGGTGACTAGCCCATTTCCAAACTCACCTGAAACAAATCTTTTGGCTGGTGCTAATTGATGAAGCCGAAGGGATAACATGCAGACAACGAACCAGAAAATTCAACCTTAGCTGCAAGATCCCCCATGGAAGACAAACACTGCTTTATATTCAAGCATCTTCCACGAGAAGAATGTGCACATGCATCGGGCCATGAACCCCGGTGACCAGGATACCTTCAATATCCGAGGTCTTACTGGGGCCCGTGATGAAAGTAATACTACTTGGCAGGTCCATGCTACGCTTGCCCTTTTGCATGGCCCAGTAGTCGATCATATCAGGCATAATATCACTTCGGCGTAACAGGGCCACATGAAGTGGCGGCAACATACTCGGCGCCCGACTGTGAATGGCACTGCTTGTACAAATAAGCGTTCCGGTCTCGGCCAATGCAGCTTGCACATCCGTAATGCCTGCGTCTGCATCGTAGTAACAATCCAGGTCACTCACACCATTCCCCCCCGTACCGACCACCATCGCGACATCTGCCTGCTCCAAAACCTGAGTCGCAATGTTCCATTGATCAGTAAGCGCCACAGAAATCCGCTCGACCTTGTGCTCACCCAATACACCAACGATCTTAGCAACAACCTGCTGCCACGATGTCCGTTCAACCACCATGCCAACTTCCTCGGCACGACGTATGAACAACTCCGCCAGATCCTCATTAGCATGAGCCAAGCGGGCAATTGAATCGTCAACAACCGGTGGTGGTGGGGCTGGCTGCGTACGGGTATGCCCCAACGCCGCGTGGACGGCGGTCATCAAAACATCACGATCACTACCATCTGTACTCATCAGCACATCACTCACTGTTTTCATGTTCATTGCGCCACCAATCGCGAAAACTGCGAGCCGTTGGCGTGGGCATATCCCGCTCATCAGTCCAACCACGGACAGGGCCGGACATATCACTGATCCAACCCCGTGAAACATATGGATCGCCGCTGTCTAGTTGGCTCTGCGTACGCGCTTTAAGGCGAAATATCAGTTTTTGAAGAAAACCAACCAAACGATAGGTCACCGGGTACCGTAATGTGGCCGCCCAGACTTTAAAGAAGACCCGATCAGATAACTTCGTAATCCGCCGCTTGACGAGTTCAACACGAAGCTTGACCAGGTACTTGGGAATATCAATATTGACCGGACAGGCCTCATAACATGCACCGCAGAGACTCGAGGCATGCGGCAGATCGGGGTAATTAGCCAAGCCTTTAAACATTGGTGTGATTAATGCACCAATAGGACCGGAATAAACTGAGCCATATGCATGCCCACCAATCTTGCGGTAGACCGGACATGAATTAAGGCATGCACCACAGCGAATGCAGCGCAACATCTCCCGCGTCTCGGGTTTGAGTATCTCGCTTCGTCCATTGTCTACAAGGACGATGTGGACCTGCTCCGGTCCGTCTGGCTCATCAGAGCGACGAGGCCCCGTGATGATATGGGTATAACAGGTTAACGGTTGAGCGGTGGAACTACGTGCAAGCAGCTTGAGAAGAACTGAAAGATGCTCCAAATTTGGAATCAGTTTCTCGATACCCACAAATGCCACGTGGACCCGGGGTGCACTGGTGCACAGCCGCCCATTGCCCTCGTTGGTACAGATGACCACCGATCCTGATTCGGCAATAAGAAAGTTGCCCCCACTGATCCCAAGATCCGCCTGTCTGAATTTTTCACGCAAATGTTTTCTTGCCACTCTGGCTAGACTGGTCGCATCTTCGCAGTATTCGGTCCCTAACTCACGCTCAAATGCTCGCCCAACCGCACGGCGGTCTTTATGGATCATCGGCTGAACAATGTGCGACGGCGCATCATGATCGAGTTGGATAATGAACTCCCCCAGATCAGTTTCAACGGTCTCAATGCCCAAAGATTCAAGCTGGGGCACAAGAAGTATTTCCTCGGTCACCATCGACTTGGATTTCACACACAGCTTGCAATTATTATCCCGAGCAATTTTCAAACAAATCTCATTGGCACGGTTACCATCCGTTGCAAAGTGAACTTGTGCGCCCGCATCAGTAGCCCTCTCGACAAATTGGTCTAGGTAGAAATCGAGATGATCCAAGGTGTGCTGCTTAATATCTCCACCCAGACGGCGCATGGCTTCGTAATTGGATCCGAAAACTTCACCGCAAACTTTTTTTCGACCGGTATCCTTCAAAAGCGTGGCAGAGTTGACAAACTGCTGCAGTTGAGGATCGCCTGTCGAACTGCGAGCACGAGCGTGAATATCATAAGGCAATGCAGGGAAAAGAATGTCATGCCCGTCAACGGTTAGCGCCACGGTTTGGGAAGATTCGGTCGCATGTGCATTCGTCGACATTACGGCTCTACTCCAAAAGCCCCATTCCCTCAGCAATCACCTCTGCCAGTGTCTTAAACTTAGCATCCTGTCCTTGCCGACGACAGGCACCGGAGATATTCATTGTGCAGCCGGCATCATTGCTGATCACTGTTTGTGCTCCGGTCTGTGCAATACAATCAACTTTATCATTCACTATCGCACCAGAGATCTGTGGATACTTGACAGCAAACGTTCCACCAAAGCCGCAGCACTGATCCATTTTCTCCATTGGAACGTATTGCAAGCCATCAATCTGCTCCATAAGTTGCACGGCCTCGTCCGTCACGCCAATACCACGTAGATGGCAAGAATAGTGGTATGTCACTTTTCCTGGCCACGAAACATCCATTTGCTTTAAATCTACGCGTAGGACATTGACCAGGAATTCCACGAATTCATAAGTCTTTGCAACTAAACCTGATATTGCATGCTTGTACGCATGATCGTCAGACAGCAACTCCTCGTAATGCTCACGAATCATTGCAGCACAGGATCCCGAAGGGGTGACGACATAATCACTATGCTCCAAAACACGCACCATTTGTCTGGCCAGTTCACGAGATTCATCTTCAAATCCATTGTTGAACATTGGTTGGCCACAGCAGGTCTGTTCCGCGGGAAAATCCACATGGCAGCCAAGATGCTCAAGAACCTTTACAGTTGCAATGGCTGCACGTGGGTAAAATGTATCCGTCAGGCAGGTGACGAATAGCGAAACGTTCATACAAGCCAGTGTAGTAGACCACCACACAATGACAAAACCAGTATCAGCTGATAAATGGTAAACTGAGCCGTGATGTCGATTATCACTCATGGCGGCGAAATGAGTTTGGCTCCGACGGTTCGGTCTATTATTGCGCAAACGGGCCATTCGCTGCGACAAGTACTCCATCATCTCGCCAACCATCAGTTTGATGCCATCCAGCTTGATGCAACCTTATCCGGATTGCGCCCGCGTGATCTGGACCACCGAGCCCGCCAGGATGTGCTAGCCCTGTTAAACCGCAGCAATTTGAAACTGAGCGGAATGGATTTGTTCATTCCACGTGATCATTATTTAGAAACCGAACATCTGGACCGAGCCATGCAGGCCACGTTGGCATCCATCGAGTTGGCTGCTGATCTTGGACGCATACCACTTAGCATCGCCTTACCCATCCAAAAGATGGCCGATGACACAAAAACCGCGTTGATTGAGTCAGCGGAAGGGCACTCCGTAAAGCTCGCCGTATATGCTGAGGATCAGTTGGACGAATTGATCGCTTGGGTAGAGCAGGTTGATTTACCTACTGTGGGATGTGGCCTTGACCCGGCAGCCATTCTCTCCAAGGCTGGTGATCCAGCAGCCGTGGTCCATCGGATTGGAAGCCGGTTATCTGTAGCACGCTTGAGTGATGCCTCATCACGAGATGCAATCCGATGCCCCGTCGGACAAGGCGACCTCGATGTGAGCACGTACCGCATTGCCGTTGATTTAGCGACACATAGAACTGGCCCGGTTGTGCTAGACTTGCGCGGCCATGAAGATCCACTCAAAACCGCTCTCGACTCACGATCGGCATGGGATGACGCCGGATTCGAGGTGTAACAAAACCCATCACCACTCGCGCACCGCAAAAACGCCGACTGCACAATAACTATTGCCAATCCTATCCGTAATGTTGAAACCCCGAATTGCCGGGGGACCTACGGGATAGCCGCGGTCAAGACAGCGGTGATGCCATGCCGCCAGATCATGGTCAGCAACAGCCTTACTGGTGGTATAAAGCACCAGCAGAAGTCCCGAGTGGCAAATCAGGCTGTCCTTCCAGAGTTTTCCAAGATCCTGCGTGACCGAGGACAGCAACTCACTGGTGTACCGTGCAAATGGGCCATCGGTCGTGTACTGCGAAACGGTTTTAATCTCCAGCCAATAGGCGTCTTCCGCATCGCATGCGTGTAACTGATCAAACAAGGTGCCACGAATATGTGGATCTCGCAGACCTAATACATTTGGATCTTGCGTTAATACGACGTCACAACGCAGTCCCTCGCTCTTACTTGGTTTATTCCAATCGCCGGGATATCGCTGCTCCGACCATACGCCATAGCCAGCATCTCTCAGTGTCTTATGGATAAGAGGATGAAGACCCAATTCATCCAGATGGTCAAACCCATAAATAACCTGCTCAATATCGTCTTCTTCTGCACGAGCATGTAAACCATGTGCCACTGCATCAGCAAGTGCCGTCGAGAACCAGGTCGTTTGTGATTGGATTTCCCGTGTCATGATCCCTCAAACAATTCGTGGTCAGTTACTGCAAAAACCTACCAACTGGCTAGTTCACCCGTAATCGGTTCAATAAGGTCCTTCAAGGTGACCAGGCCAACTGGACGATCTTGCGCAACAACAATCGCAAGCGGCTCACCATCACGCTGAAGTTTCGCGAGCCCCTCACGCAAGGGTGTTACTGCATCAATCGTTGCAAACGACGTCATAAGTGTTTTGACCGGTGGGCATTGATCGCGTTCGTAAATTAGCACATCACTGACATCCAATACACCAGTCACCTGTCCTCCATCATCTATTACAGGAAACCGGGATCGGCTGGTTTGGTGAGCCAGTTCCCACAAACGCGTCGGCGGTTCATTCATCCCGATGGTAATCACATCAGCCCATGACACCATCTCATCTTCAACTGTACGTCCTCCCAATTCCAATATACGTTGTACAATGGCTGATTGATCATCACTAATTAAA
>Ga0310125_10000282_pt1 | contig 23064 bp, 37 predicted proteins | sample CB11b_Tmax_Bot8__FD_203508 | JGI IMG/M metagenome (GOLD analysis project Ga0310125, IMG submission 203508) | Marine microbial communities from Western Arctic Ocean, Canada - CB11b_Tmax_Bot8 | ecosystem: Environmental > Aquatic > Marine > Oceanic | place: Canada: Western Arctic Ocean | collected... | reverse complement strand
GCGACATTCTCCCTTATGCTAAAATCAGTTATTGAATATGCTTTACTACCATGAAAAGGATCATTTTTAAGGATGACACTCTTAGGATTAGCAGGGTTGCTCACCAACCCTTTGCCAGAAAAGGCAATGTTTCTTAAAAGTCTTCCTAGCTTATATCCTTCAAACTCTCCACCGCCTCCATAAGCCCTAAGATGTTTAGTCAGAAATGCTGAATCCTCATTTCTGGCAATAATTTTGTGATCCCCAGTCGGAGTCACAGCGGCGTAATCAAAACCTCTAAACAGACACTCCATACTAACAAACCATTTACCTGCTTCAATTTCTTCAATAATAGTTTTCATTCTTTCCTGACGTTCAGGATCACTCCAACTATTATAAAGAACAGCGCTGGTAATAATATCAAAGTTTTCCGGCAAATTTTCTAGTTCAGTCTCATCAGAAATTTCGGCGCCGGTTACATCAACTGCCATATTAGCAGTTATATGACCAATAATATCGCTTTCATCATGCATGAAATTGAATTGTTTATCTTCCGGCGTTTTTCTAGCGGCCCAAGTTTCACCGATGTTAAAAACATCGTCGTTCTTATTCCAGCCACTAGAAACCAATACGGAATTTAAATAATATAGGTCAAATTGGTCGGGGTTGCTTTTGCCCCCCGTAACCAGCACTAAAGATTTAGCTTTCTCCCTCTCTTCCTCACTAGGAGAATAGGGAATCGCCAAAGAAGAATAGGCAACGCTAGCGTTGGATGAAATCAATTCTTCCAACCCTGCGTCTATTTCCGCTCTATAAATTTCTATACTCATGGTTTTACCTCATAAAAGTATACACCATAAAGAGAAATAAATCAAAAGAACATCACTTTTGATAAAATAGAGCATAGGAAGAAGCACGAATTTGTCTTGACTCTTCAAGATTCGGACTCTTCTTATTCAAGTCTGTGAAATCCTTTATCAAGGAATTAATAAAAGACCTCATGTCGGCATATACGCCAGACTTTTCATCTAGGATATGTCGCACAACTTCTGGAGTTATAGATGAGTATGGTTCTAGGTTGGCCAACACCGAAAGCTTTACGTCCTCAAGCTGAATAGTTTCCTCTTTGGTCAAGCCTCTTAAATTCTTTTTACCATAATGATCCAAGAGTGCGGGGTTGAGAATGTCAGAGATAACCCTCTGAGCTTCCGTAGCCCAAAGTGTCATATTTATAAAATCGGAATCAGCAGCCACGCGAGGCTTTACAACCTTTTGCTTTCTCTTTTCTTTATCTCTAGCATTTTTAGGTCTCCCATCTTCGGGCCTGCCCGTAGGCTGAAATTTTTGTTGCTGTTCAAACTTATTCTGTTCTCTCTGCTCTCTCTTGTTTTCTTGTTCCTCCTTTTTCTTTTCGATTTGTACGTTATCACGCCTATCCCCCGGTTTTGTGAACGGGTGATCTCCGGTCTCACCGCAGGGGATCAGTCCGACATCCTCTGGCCCGAGCAAATCTTTTTGAAGAGCAATCTTCTCAAGATCGTGCCTTCTTTCGGGATTATGATAGGGACCAGATTTCTGAGGAGAGAACTCATTCTGACGCTCTCTAGCCTCTCTCTTAATTCTTATCCTCTCGATTTCTGGAATTTCTCCAAATCTTTCTTGGATCGTTTCGCCGCTGACTAAATCTCTATCAACTAACTGTATAAGAAGATTCTTTTCTGCGGCCTCGTCTGATAATACCATCTGATCGAAATGTACTCTGGCAGGAAATCTGAAGCCCATAGCCTTCTGAACTATTTCGATCTCATCTCTCCAAAAACTAATCAGAGCATTTCGCCCATATTCCAATCTTTCAACCAACACTTTTAATGAGATAAAATTGTTAGTAAATCCGCCTCCCTGACCACCTCCTAATCCTGTCAGCGTAGGAGGAACACCCAGACCAGCATATATATTTGTAAGAACGGGTTGGTATTTTTCAGAGCCTAAGAACCTATAGACTTGAGTACTGGATTCCTTGAAATCGATTTCTGGACCCCATACCAAATCCATGGTGCCGCCGCCAACGTTGCTAGCAAGAATATCTCGCAGTTTATTGATGGCGCCCTTTGTCGGTAGGATTTTATGCTCAAGGTCACCGATGGTCCATAACCTTATATTCGAAATTGCCCCGTCTAAAGCAGAGATATCAGCCAATTTCATTTTTTCCAACATAAGGATGTCATCTAAAATGGCATAAATCATGGGATTAGCCCACATTCTCCAGTCGTCCTTCTTGTAATAATGCACCGAAAGTTTATCGGGATCTATTGGAAGAACATTTTTACCATCTTTGATAGCTCTTAGCAAATCTTTAGGAAGCTGCGATATAAGTTTTTTTTGATTAACATCCTTAGAATTTGAAGCGGCTGCGATTTGCTTTCTCAGGGTATTAGAAATCTTCAAAGCAAACTGTGGCTTGCCAGCAAACAGAGACAACTCTGCCCCGATAAGCTCCAAGGAAAGAGGGTTAAGAAAATCATACTTCCATGGTATTTCTCTTCGAGAGACTGGAACCTCTTCGGGAACAAAATCAATCTCCCCCTTAGACTTAAGATCTCTTTCTATCTTTTTGTTTACTTTGGCGTTTCTTCTTTTGATGACAACATTCCCACACCTGTAGAACAAATTAAGGAATCTTTCTGATCGTTCTTTTCCTCCACATCGTTCAAACCATTTGCGATAAAATTGTTCTATGCGTTTATTGGGGTGGACTAACATTATGCCTTGGCAAGAAAAATCACCCATTAAGTCTATAACGTTTCTAACGATGCCAACTCTGTCGTAAGCAGCCATACACATTCTTATGGCTTCTTTTTGTCTGGCTGGTACGGCTTCTTCGCCACGAAATCGATTATAGTCATCTCTACTAAAAGCAGTGCGAACCGATCTATTTGGTTCAATATCGATAAACGATCTTCCAGAAGATGCACTAGCCCTTTGCACTCCCTCATACTCGTCCAAAACACCCTCGGTGACTTTAAGAGCTTCCTGCTTGCTAGATTCATCACTCCAAGTAACAAAGGCCCGTTCTTGTGTCTGATTTTTGATTTCGTCTGCCATTTGAATTGTTTCCCTATTAGTTCAATTGATAATACGACTGATCTAGAATAGTATACACCAATTAATCATAGATCCCTTTAACGGCTTCAGTAAACCATGCTGGGCCTATAAAGTCTGGCCCGTCTGAAGGTTTTTTAATGAGGGTGGCAAATCCGCCCACTGTGTCATACGTTGGAGGCGGGGGGTTTCTTTGAATCGTTCTAGCGGACATGTTAGCCATAAGCAATGCACTGTATCTATCCTTTCTTAATCTATCCTTTCTGCCCCCCGGTAGCTTTACTTCGGGTGTGTCCCATTTGTCCCTTCCCGAAGGAGTTTGACTCATAACGATCATCGATAGCTCATCCTTAAGCTCTTCTATATCCATAACACAATCTTCAAGAGTGTCGTATTTTCTGTCTCTCAGTTTATCTTCCGATATGGCCAAGCCAATAGTCGCGGAATCAAAGTATGGAAACAACAGAACCTTATCCTCAAAATCCTTACGCATTCCATGATTTGCTTCTGTAACCCAATCTGATTTTGCAAACTGTATCATCTCTAAAATATGCAAACCCGGATTTCCGTCAGTATCTTTTTCCTTGTCTGGATCAATAGTAGGCCACAAAGAAATTTCTCCCTCCTGCATCTTGTCTTCATCGTGAAGGGCTTCCATTACTGCTATCCCTCCCCCCTGAGCGTCCATAGCAATTTCATCACAGGGAAATATCTTCATAAGTTCGCGTATCTTTCGCGCGCAATAACAATAAAAATCGGTCTCATTAACTAAGCCAGCCTTTAGCTTTTCCTTATGATCTGACCTTGTGGTAGTCCAACAGTAAACCATTTTTCTATGATCTGGGTTCATTTCTAAAACTACAATACTGAAATTGTCTACTTCAGATGCAGGGTCTATTCCATATATATATCTCCGATTACTCGTTCCTCTTAAGGCTGCTTGAAATTCCACTTTTCCACTAGGGAGGGAAATGGGATTTTCTGGTGAGGCTACACATGATTCAATCAGAGATCTTTTAAAGAATCCATTGCTGTCAGTAGAAAAACAAGCCCCGTATTCCATCTGATAAATCCCCGCGTGCATAGTTGCCCTAGAACGAGCAACTTGTGCATCATCCATAAAACCCGGTGGGAGTAGTTCAAAAGGAATTCTAATTATACTATATTGTTTCCAATCAAATCCACTGGGTATCTTCTCACCTCCAAAAAGGTCGGACAACCTTTCGGGCTGTCCCCTGCTTTGTATAATTTCCTTCCACTTTTTCCAGTATTCTGCAAAGTGATTAAACTCATAGAAAGCCGTACCAGATAAAATAATTTGGTTACCCATTACTTCATTCGATCCTCCACTAGCTACTTCTATAGCATCTTTACCCAGTTCTTCTGCCTTTTTTTCAGCCGCTAGTCTTCTAACATTTTCTACCGGAGAGGCACTGACGGCGGCAAAACCCGCAACGACATTTTCAAAAATTGCTCTGGGAATAGAAGCAAATTCATCTGCAATAATATCGTTTGCCCTTTGTCCACGAATCTTAGAACCATCACCAAGAGGTAGACAGGTAATAGTGCTTTTTCCAATAATCATCCGGCACATGTCTACGTCTCTTCTTGGGCCACCACTGGATCCAACAATGTCTCTAAGTATGGGAGAATTTCTCCAAATTCCCTCCATGTATTCAAAGAGGACTTTAGATTGACGAAAAGCTGCGCCAACAACAATGATTTTTCGATTAGGAAGTAGAAGGGCGCGGACCATGGCGTATAGAGACAAGATGAATGACTTGCCGAATCCACGAGAGGCTATGAGCATGGGAAATTTTCTATCCCATATTTCCCTTATCATAAGAGCCTGCACAGGTAGAATCTCGACGTTGAATATATGCTTGCAAATAAAGCAAAAATATTCTGGCTGCATTAATAGCCACGTTAACTTGAGGTGGAATTCCTCATCGCTGTCAAAGTTAAATGGGTTGATCAGACTGGATTCATCTACATCAATATCCAGCCAAGCATCCTCTATGGCATTACTCAGATTGCTCACGGTTTATTATCTCTGCAACCTTGTTGAAAATTTGCATAGCGCTTTCTTCTGCGTTCTCTTTTGTGTCACAAAATAATGTTTCAATGCCATATTGCTCTTTATATTCGCAAATCTTTCTCCACATGAATTTACCATTCATTCTCAAATACTTCCATCTATTGTGGGGGATGCTGCTGTTCTTGGGAAACTGCATCAGGGTATCAATAGAAAATTCGCATAAAATATATGCCCATCTGAACTCAGACATTCTTTCAATTTCTGCGTCGAACTGCTTCTGCTTCTTGCCTAGATTCATAGCCAGTTCGCCAGTGCTAGCTTTGCGTTCTATGCATAGAACGTCTTCCAGCCCCTCCAAGGTGTAATCGCCTGTCTTCAACCCGCGATGAATGGTTGCTGTACATTCTTCGAACCCATCGAAGTCCCAGCCATTCTTTTCACGCGTGTCTTCAATGATAACAAAATTATTTTGCTTCATTTTCATATGCTATTTGTGTAAATAGTCCCTCGTATCGCAATTCGTCCCCTGTTATTTTCCTGTGACAACTCCAGCATAATGTGATGCCGTTAAGAGTATCGAAACGTATATTGGCAGCGTCTGCCCACCGCTTGATGTGGTGCGCGTTTATTTTCCCCTTACTGCCACATCCCGGCATTTGACACCTATACCTGTCACGATTAAATACTTTCTTTCTCCAATCCTTATATACAGGATCGTCCAAATCTCTATCTCTATGCACTGGAGCTACTTCTCCTGACTTTGATCACAGAAACCTTCTGCCTAACCTTCTGAGCGATTTCTTTGTGACGAGTAGATTTTTTCTCTTTGATGATATCGCTACACATTTTTCTAATAGCTAGATCGCAAGCTTCGTCGGGATCTTTTGCGTCAACCCATACCTTAGCTTCTACCTTGCTATGAGCCTTTATCCCGGCCTCCTTCATCAGAGGCAGAGCTTTTGTCATGTCTATGTGGACTCGATACAGCATTGGCGGTTCTCTCCGGGTCTATACGACGTGGCAGTTTAGGTCTTTCTCCCGGCAACTGCTTGTTAGGCAGTCCCCTCTTCCTGATATCTTCACACTCAGGACAATTCCAAGTTGGAGACTTGTGAGGCTTGGCATAATGAAACACGCGAATCAATGTGTCCATAGTGACATACCCTCTGACTGAATCCAAAACAGACAGTTTATATATGTCCTCAATATTTTCTGATACAAATTTTCTATCTTTTGTTTCTTGATCAATCACAAGTTGCTGTTGATCAATAACGGCTCTATAATATCGAGCAGTTAATATCTGTGTCTGATGATTCAAATATATGTCATATCCCAGAACAACAGAAAAAATCCCCATAATAAGATACACTATTCCAACGTTCCTGTTCATAGTTCTCTCCTTCTTTTGGATTACTTAATCTTTTCGTAAATATACCTAGCGGTTACTACATCCTCTGTTGCTAAACCCGTGGCGTCAAATAAAGTTTGATCTCCATCGACATTAATCTGTCCAGAAACCACCTCTCCTAAAGACACCCAAGTTTGCTTCTTGCTTTTAAGTGGAACGTATTGTATCTCACCAGAATGAGAACACTGCTCCAAATTATCATATACGACAAAATCAATATTATCTAAAACAGACTGAGACAATTCTCTTTTACCTTTTGCATCCGCCCCAACAGCATTAACATGAACCATATCTTTTAGAAGTTCGTGTTCAAGAAACGGGACTCTTGTTGGAGTTAAAGTTGTAACAATATCAGCTTCTTTTAGACAACCCTCCAAGCTATCAGCAATCTCAACCTCCAAATCATCTTTGAACAGTTTCGCAATTTCATCGCATCTGCTTCTGTCTAAATCAAATAATACAATCTTGTTAAGCTCTCTCGCAAGCATGACTGCTTGAATCTGTTTTTCGGTCTGATTGCCACACCCAACAAAAGCAGCAATAACAGCGTCGGGATATGCTACATATTTTGTTGCCACCCCTGTAACCGCCGCCGTTCTAATAGCTGTAAGTTGCTCACCATCCATAATAGCAAGCAACTCTCCTGTATCTACATCGTTAATCAGAACCTTAGCAAAGATGTTTATCTTTCTCTTCTCTCTACTTTTATCCAGATGTACGCCGCACCATTTGATTCCAGCAGTATTATCAACAACTGCTGGCATGGCCCTAAAATCTCCATCTGGAATATCCAAATAGAGCTTGGGAGGCATCTGACATCTATCTACGTCTCTAAAAAGTTCCTCTACTACATCCATACATTCTTGAACAGTAATGGCCTTTTCGATTTCCTCATTAGACAGAATAAGCGGTTTGTGTGTCATTCGTTAATCTCGCTATATCATACTGAACCATTGTTGATACTAAATCCTCAAAAGAGATCTCTGGAGTCCAGCCTAATTTTTTCCTAGCTTTAGAATAATCTCCTTTTAAAAACGGAACCTCCGATGGTCGGAATTGCTTTTCATCTATTCTGATAAAACTAGAATAGTTACCTATGTCCAAGTGTTTAAAAGCCTCTTCAACAAAATCTTTTACCGAATGGGTCTCACCAGTAGCAATAACATAAGTATCTGGCTTCTCCATTTGAAGCATAAGCCACATAGCCCTCACATAATCTTTAGCATGTCCCCAATCTCTACACGCTTCTAAATTACCAAGATACAGTTTAGGAGCCGCACCGCCAATATAGTTATTTAAAAGCGTCTGATTTTCTATACCCATGTGATGAGCTTCATCTAAAAATTGTCTGAAGGATGCTATGTATTTACTGATTTTTCTCGTAACAAAATTTTCACCCCTTCTTTCACTTTCGTGATTAAACAAAATCCCACAACTAGCATGTAGCCCATGAATCTTTCTATAAAGCTCAGTCATCTTATGCGCTGCGAGCTTAGCTATAGCATATGGAGATTGAGGATTGAATATTGTTGTTTCGTTCTGAAATCTATTTTGGTTATCATCTACACTAAAAGAATCTCCAAACATCTCACTGGAACTTGCTTGGTAAAATCGTGGCTTCTTGCTAAGCTTTACGATTCCTTCTAAAATGTTTAAACAGCCTTTAGCCGTTATATCCCAAGTTACTATAGGCTGTTCAAAAGAAACTCCAACATGCGATTGTGCAGCCAAATTATAAACTTCGTCTGCATGATGCTTCCACATTATATTGTACACACTAGAAAAATCTAAAACGTCGCCACTTTCCAAAACAAAGAATTCTTTTCCAATTAAATGGTCAATTCTAGAAGTGTTAGAAGTACTGGTCCTTCTAGAAACGCCAACAACATAATAGTCCTTCTCCAGTAATAGTTCTGCCAAATAAGAACCATCCTGACCAGTAACGCCAAAAATTATAGCTTTCTGTTTCATTCTGTGACCTTATCTGGAAGCTTAGTGGGAGGCAACTCGTGAAAAATTATATCATCACTTTTACTGAGACTGCCTCCTCCTTTTTTGCCGCCCCCGTTCTTTCCTGTGCCCTTACCTTTACCCTTGCCTTCGCCCTTACCCTTGCCTTTGTTCTTTCCGCCAACACTCTCACCCCGCATGATTTTCCCCAAAGCTCCTTCTGCTCTTTTATGCATCTCTTTGGAATAATTGACTCTATAAGCCCTAGGTTCTGTGGGGTCATAGTTCTTAAAAAATACAAACATTCGTCTCCAACCATCCCACCCATCTTCCTTATAGTATTTTCCCAAACTAGTCGCCCACACATATATACTACCCTCGCCTCCAGTTCTTTTGTCTGGCTCTTTAATCTGTATCCAATGCACTTTAAATTCTTTAGGCAGGGGCTGATCCGCTGGCCATCCCAACAGACTACTTAAGGACAAGCCAACAGATATACAAAAATACAACACAAAAGAAATTACCCCAGCTTTAAAAAGCCAGTGCCCTTTGGCTCCTATAACAAGCCATAACAATAGACTACTTAAGATAAAAAATATAAACGGTATCATAAAGGTGTCTCGCGTTGACGAACTAAAGTTTTCTTTAACTGACTGACGCCAGTTACATCTCCTTCGTTATTCACCTCAAATCTAAAAGCGGTTTCTTCATCACCGTTCATCTTTAAAATCACTGTCTTGATTGTTACAGTAGAATACGGATTGATTTTATCTAACTGTATTGTTACAGGGACTTCCTCCATTCCGCTGCGTTTCATATACATGTGAACATTTACAACATACTCACCCTTAATCGTTCCCCTAACTGTAACTATCTCCCTGTTGTCTTTAAATTCAATTGGTCCCCACTCAGTCTGTACAGTATCATTTCTGTGACCAAGATCATCACGATCCAAATGCATCAGACCTTCTTCTCTACGCATAAAGGCAACTAGGTTCCCTTGAGGATCTTCCACATACATATCCACATCATCATCTAAATCTTTCGGCCAAGTTACTGTAATCATAAACTCAGCCTTCATCTTTACGTTGTTTTCTTTCTTGCTGGGATTAATCAAAATAAACGACAAGGCGAACAGCGCCGCGAAACACAAAAGCGTGTTGAACAGTAAGTCCAAGAACGACAGATTAGTGTGATAGTTTCTCTTCATTTTTCTGAATTCTGTCAATAGCCTGATTGAGATTAAAATACTGAATCTTTAGTAAAGCCCCACATATTAAACCAGTCAAGGTCGTATACAAGGCTGTTGACATGCCAACGCCCAATTCCTTGATAAGTAATTGCACAGTTTGCACCTCTGCTATATTAACAGTGGCGAACCCAGATAGCATCATAATAAATCCAACAACGGTGCCAACCATGCCTATTGTGAGACAAAGATCACTTGTGAACCAACCAACCTCCATAAGTCTCTCAATTCGATCTATCAGATGTGGTTCATCCTGCCCCTCATCGATAAACTTGCTGAGCGTCCATGTCTTGTACCCACACCAAGCAGACATGATACCAAATAGGCCCAACAGAAGAAAACTTAACTTAGTCGCGTCATTTTGCCAAACGGTAACAAAAATTCCCTGAACAGCCATATAACCAACAGCAGCTACTACCACTGTTATAAATAGCCACCATCTTAAAAACAGCTGATGCTTAATTAGCGTATCCGAATATTTCATTGCTCATCTCCAATGCTTCCTTGTTTTCTTTAATAATCTTTTCATAGTCAGCATTCCCGGTCATCCCCCGGTATCTATCATTTACCTTCATCGCATTGGCAGTCTTCAAATGCTCCATGCTCGAAAATGAACTGCCGCCCCCAAATGGCGAAAGCTGATTCAAAGCAGCGTCGGTAAATTCCAGTCCAAGCTCCTCCGCAATTTCCCGCCTATAGTTTTCGTCCCTAACCCACTTGTTAAACAGTATGTAATTATTCCCGTCTAGTACGTGATGGTGTTTACAATGGTCCATGTACAGTTTAATTGTTTCGTCGCTAAGAATTTCTTCTTTTAATACCTGACTGTCCCTATGTGCCATTTTCACACAACTAGCCACCCAGTTCTTAAAGTCTCTTAAAACAACTACAAGGTTACAATTGACAGCAAAGATATCCGAAGTCCCACAGGCCCAAACAGTATCTTTAATACCAACTTGCTCATGCGTACCAACTACCATGTTAGTGAGAGAAGAGTTCGCTTGGTGGTAAGACTTAAGAAAACTTGAGAAGTCTGCCTTGTCAGGATGTTCTTTGTCTCCTGTCTTAAGGGGGTTGTTGGCGAGATAGCTTGCACCCCTGTTGTTTTGTATATAGAAGAACCACTGGGTAATAGTTTTGATGGAGAAATCAGAGATACCCGGAAGTTGGTGCAACAACCACACGGCAACGGCATGGTGTCCTGTTCTATGCATGGCGGCAACCATAATCTTTTTTACATCATCCATTATTCTTTTACTGTATCGGGTGTAAGGAACGGCTGATCTATAATACCGTCTTCGTATTTGTGCCACTCAGAAAGTTCTTGCTTTTGATTTTCCATAGCCAGTCGCATCTTTTCCATCTCAATGCCAAATTCTCGTCTTAGGTCTGGGCTTGTCAGAATTTGGCTCACCCAACCAATGAAAGTTTGCTTGGAATCTTCAAGGCGTTTAATTCTCTGCTCTCGCGTTGCTTTTAAATCCTTGAGCATCACGCTCTTTTTACCTTGCAAGTCCTTGTATTCGCGTCCTAGGGCCTCCTGAGCAGCCCTAGAGGTAGCTATCTGTCTTTCTACATTGAAAATATAGTCTCTGTCTTGATATTCTGAATCTTTGTTTTTTTCATCTTGGAGGAGTTCTTCAAAGATGCTAATGTTTTTCATGTTGGACTGTTGTTCTCTCAGGGCGCGATTCATTAGCAGTTCTATTTTAATGGCATCAATAACCTGAAGCTCTTCCGTAGGAAGTACGTCATCCCTGAATTGGGAAATAATGCGGGACCAGTGATACAGGAAAAGCTCCAATTCGTTTTCATCGAATTGTTTTTCAATCTCTTTCCAATACAAGCGGGATTTTAAATCATAGAGAGCTTCTATTTCTCTCTTTTTGATTTTAGAGTCTCCCAGCTTTTCTCTGATAAAGCTTTCTATGCTTTCAGGATCTCTATCTAGATTCTCAGCTATCTGTCCCACAGGAATAGTTTCATGATGTAGCTTAATATAAGATATCTCTGTTTTTGAAAATCTACCCTTCTTCATAGTCACCCTCCTTATGTCTCTCAAAGATGTTACAGATTTCTTGATATATCTGTTCTCTTCGAGGTTTAGGAACATAAACGCCGTGCATTATACGGAGATAATCAGCCCTGAATGAGATGTCTAAGTATTCGTCAATAAGATTAAATAATTCTGCGGTGTCTACGTGGTCAATAAAACTATCCATCTGCTTCATGTTGTCTTCATGCTCATCCCTGATCAGTTCAATGTTTAAAGGCTCCATCAGAAATTTTTTGACGTTGTTGCGTTCTTCAGAATTCCTATTCTGCATGTCTGGGTTTTTCCTGAAGAACTTGTCTCGTTTAAAGTTGTTTAAACGGTTTTTGACATGCACCGCTAAGAAGTTTTCTAATGGGCGATTCTCATCGTATCGATCAAGAGCCTCCATAGCAATAATGAAAGCCTCTTGCCTGATATCATCGGCTTCGTAAAAGCCAAATTTGAACTTGTGAGCATAGCGATTAATGACCTTGTTTATCGTCTCTATCACCTGCTCCTCTGTCATTCCCTTTGGTATCTTCACTAACATCCTCAATTTTAGTTTCGTCGTTTTGAAGAATAGCCATGGCTTTGTCTATCGAGGGATCTTTCATCTGAAGTTCTACTTTTATTTCCTCTTGTACTTCTCCAGTGCCTCTTATTACCAGATTTGTTTCAATACGCTTCATGAGGTAATCCTTATTTGAGTGCCAAAAGAAAAAGTCGCGGTTATAATATTATACACAGAAACCACTCAAGGAGCACTTTATATGAGGCTTAGTGAGGCAGAAAAAAAATTCATAAAAGAAACCTGCGGATTTTATAAGGATTCACGAGTAGCAGAAGAGTTAACTAGGATAAGATATAGCACAGGGGAGAATGAGAAGGTCACTATAGATCAGGTGCGGAAGTACCGGTATAGTGAGGGGATTTACAAAGAAAGAGGTCGTGGCGTAATTAAAATAAGGAGGAGTAAAAAAGATGTCTGAATATCTTGAGATACCTATAAGTGGAATTAATGGCGCTGGTAAGTTTGCTATGGTGAACGTGGGGGATTTTGTCTGGCTAAGTAGATATAGTTGGAATCTAAATAAGAATGGGTATGCCGTGACTAAGATCAGTGGCAGGCACAAGCTGATGCACAGAATGGTGGCGGAAGTAACAGACCCGTACATGTTTGTGGATCATATTGATAACGACAGGCTTAATAATGCCAGAAGCAACTTGAGAAAGTATACGCCAAAGGAAAACGCAAACAATATGAAGTCGAATGTAAAGATTGCGGCTTTTGGTGAGGAAAAGAATATATCACAGTGGGTGGAGGATAAAAGGTGCGAGGTGTCATATGCGGCATTTTATAACAGGTTGAACAAAGGGATCGAACCAGAATTAGCTATGCAGAAAAATGGGAGCAAGCGGGGGCTTAGCGAGGCAGATTAGCTAATACATTTTCGCTGAAATTTTTTTCATTGTGTCTGCACCCCCCCACGTATTTTACCCATTCAGTGTATCTTTCCTCGTCAGCGAATAACCCCCCCCTCGTCTAGCTTGCCCAAACTACCAAACGAAGAGATTCAATCTCAATACGATAATCGCATCGGATAAGGTGGAGGTTGGGGTTTACTTATGACGATATATATAGTATAATACGACTATGAGAAACAACAACAACACAACCGACAAGGGTAACACAATGATCACAATCCAAGACGCAACAGTAGAGACACTCGATCAGAACCAAGCGAGGCCGGTTGGCAAGACAATAATCAAGGTCACGATTGGCGATCATACGTTTGATCTGCTTGTTGACGAAAACGAATTGATTGACGCACTCGCTTCACAATACAAGTAATCGGGCTTGACAAGATACCAACCACTTGGTATAATACACTTATGAGAAACAGAAACGAAAAGGGCAACACAATGATTATTGACTTTGAGCATGGCATGACCGAAAACGTGGAAGCGGAAGATACCCACAACACCACTTGGAGCGAGTGTGAGTGCGAGGCTTGCACCAGCGAAACCAAAGGTTTCGAGAATCACGCGGGAGATGGCCCTAGTGGGTTTGACTTGTGGCAAGACAGCAAGTGGTGCTGCTAGAAACTTTCGGAAAGTTTCGGAATTCCTCAAGATTGGGGTTGACACAGGCGACAGGTTGAGGTAAAACGAGCCGTGCCGATGGCTTAGTCCATCTGCACCGCTTGAGGCGGGGATCGGTGTCAAGGGTAATCTGGCTATTTAGTGGTTTTTTCTCAAATTGAGATTCAGTCTCAATAGGGTATAATGGTAAAGTAAGGTGGCGATTGGGCTTGATTTATGCCGATAATATAAGTATAATGGGGTTATGAGAAACACAAACAACAACAACAACACTTCAACAAAGAAAGGGAATTACATGAGTTACACTTTTGAAATCGTAGCCGCAAGGCTTCCCGCTGGTCTCACCAGCGAAAAAAACATCATCCGTCAAACTGGTACAGTTCTTGAAGATATGGGAATGTCCCGTATTGAGATCAACTACCACATGAACATTGATGAAGACTTCTTGCCGGAAGTCCTCAGCCATTACAACGGTTGATTGTTCCGATCTTGATGCTGAACAAGTAAACACCAGCCCCTTGAAGCTGAACAAGTAAACAACAGCCAACACACACAATTCACCTTGAAAGGGTAAAGAACAATGACCAACAACAACAACAACAAGCCGAACAACTGTGCTTGCGAGAAAATGACTTGCGAGTCATTCGTAGCGGGAAACCAGTGTTTCCGCTGTGAACAGGTGGACAACCGGCACGCCGGTTTCACCTTCGATGACGAGGTGGACGAGTGGGATGAGTGGTGGAAACAGGTCCAACAGCGGGTTGTCGCCTTCAAAGCTGGACCGAACTATATCGACACAAGCCGGTACGCTTGACACGCTACGGCGTATCTGATACAATAGGAATACAACACGGGTGACAAGCTCCCCACTCAACGGGGTCGACCCAACACGAGCCTTGAAAGGGCAAAACATGCGACACGAAGAGACACGCGACAACACCACCAACGTCGAGGTCATCATCATCGAGGCCGATGCTTACGAGGACACCCGCGAGACGGATGTCACAGATCCCGAACACGATCCCGTTGGGGATGCCGAAACCGACTACGACATCGAGTACGATGACGAACCCGAGGACGACGGCCAACCCTCTGAATATGAGGAGTGGCAGGATTTCATGGGAGGGGACGAACACTACGACCACAGCGAAAACGAGATGTGGTAGGAATACCCTTTCCGCCTCGTCACGGTGCGCATCCCGTGGCGGGGTGTTTTTTTGTTTTGAGAAAATTCCAGATTGGGCTTGACACAAGGGCGGGGTTTGGGTAAAACGCGCCGCGTGGGTGTCTTTCGCCACCCACGCTGCTTGGCGTCAAGGGTAATCTGGGAGTTTATGTGATTTTTTAGGAATTGAGATTGGATCTCAATAGTAGAATCTGATGAGATATAGTGGACACTGGGCTTGATTTATGCCGATAATAGTAGTATAATGGGAGCATACAAAGCAACAAGAAAGAGAAACATGACAGACAGAACAATCATCGAAACAAACAGCAAGGGCCAAAGAATGACGGCGGGAAGCTGGTGGTCAATCACCAAGCCCATCACGCCCCCCAGCAATTCCCACCGCCATATCCACGACACTCCCGCAGGTCATCAAGCCCAAAACGTGGTCTACCACGTTGGCCAAGAAAAGTACATCCGCCGGATCTGGAACAAGAATTTCGCAAACTAGGGTTGACAAACAACCCGCGTTGTGATACAATACACGCATGAGAAACAAGGAAAAGGGAAACATGGAAACAACAACAACACAAGAGAGTAAGACAATGGACATCTTCGAAGCAACCGCACGGATCATCATGAAACGACACAACATCACCACACGCAAGGCGTTGGTTTCGGCAATGCAACAGGTGGGCTATGCTCGATTCGCAGCCGACAGAACGGCGGATAAAATCTTCGGGGTAGGCTTGACAAGCTGAGGCTTGTTTGGTATAATACACACACACAACAACACTACCTCGAAAGGGTAAACACAATGCTATCACGAAAAGTCTACAAGGCACAAGCGGCCATCATCAAGAAGCACGTCCCCAAGGCTGGGCGGGATGCCTGCTACGATATCGCCACGGATCTCGCCAACTACTATGCGAATGACAATCCGCGATTCGACAGGACGCGATTCTTTGAGGCTTGCGGGTTGGGCGGGCTTCACTTGCGTCCCCTGACGGTGCAGTATGTGGACGCCGACTAGGCTTCCACTATATAAAGATGGGCGTCTATCGCCTATAAACCCTCGCCCCTATAAGCGGCGGGGGTTTATTATAACTATATATAATGGCGGCGGCGTGGTTATATATAGATAAGGTAAAACGCGCCGGGCAGTGGTACTTCGCCAACTGCCCGGCTGGGCGGTAGGGATAATATGGTATTCAGGGTGGTTTTTTAGAAATTGAGATCGTGTCTCAATAGGGAGAAATGATGGGATGTGATGGAGACTGGGCTTGACTGTAGGCTAGGGTGATGGTATAATACGTATATGAAAAACAACGAACCAAGTATCCCGTGTCGCACAACCGCGAGCTTTCGCCAACCACAAGCCCAGCCAGTAAAGGACACCCCCGTTGACAGGGAAGCACGGATTCGCCTATACCAATGGCGTGCCGAAAACAATCTCGACATTTTCACCGGAAAGACTAGAGTTCAGGGTTGACAAACGCCGATAATAGTAGTAGAATGGGAAGCGTAACACACACGCGTAAGGAACAAAGAATGACGTTGGAAGAAGCCTTTGAGAATGACCCCCAAGCCCGTGCCGAGTTCCACGACTACATCGACGAGATGGCCGAGGAACACGTCCACGTTGCTGTGAGTCTGCACGACAGGGACGAGGAATGGGACGAGGAAGACGACGGACAGCCCACGGAATACGAAGAGTGGCAGGATTACATGGGCGGCGATGATTGGGACTTCGGAGAGTACGATCAAATCGGTCAGTAGGGTTGACAACCAGCCGCGTATCTGATAAAATACGCATATCAAACAACGGGTGAAAGCTCCCCGCTCAACGGGGTCGACCCATAATACATACTCTGGAGAAGTTTCGACAACTGATAACCCTACCGGGAGAGAGCCAAAGCTCTGTTGCTCACTGGCTCGAAGGATTGGTTAGTCCTGAATCTCGGTTGCAGTTGTTTTAGGGCGCAACTCCCTAACAGAGTGCAACACATGCGGGGTGAGGAGGTGTTGGTCGTCTCCGTTCTAGAGCGGACAGTACGCCAACGTAATGCAAACCTCACACCCCGTAGATCCGGGGACGTAACTCAACAGGCAGAGTGTCGGATTGTCTATCCGGTGGTTGCGGGTTCGAATCCCGCCGTCCTCGCATTCTTATATATAGCCGCTGCCCTTCGCCCTGTTTTATATTCTTATATAACTCATCGGGGCCGGGGGTGGCGGTTGCTTTATATACCCAGTTCGGGTGAAACGCGACGGCGCAGTGTCTCTCGACAACTGCGCCGCTGGGAGGGAAGGGGACTGTCGAGTGATTGTGGACCAAAAAAACTTTGGAGTTCTTGGAAATAGTATCAAGGTTGGGGTTGACTCTGGTCGATAATATACTATAATGGAGAACATACAACACATGAAAGGGCAAGACATGCAACGCAAGACAAAGAAGACGGAACGGGGAATGATCGAGTTCGGTACTAACTGCATCACGATCACTATTGAGAATGAGCCATGGAAGGCTGGCCGGATTCATTCCGTCAACAAGGCTGGTGCTGGTGGGCACAAGGACAGGCGAACCAAGCGTAACCGCACACGGGCATCACAAGAACGGAAGGCAATTCGGGAGTATGACTAAAAATGATAACAGACCTCTTGACATGGCAGAACATACTTGGTATAATTGCGGCTGTGGGATTCATTTCGGTTTTGGCAGACAAACTTGGTTGGTGGGAATAGGGAGATGACGATGACGGATAGGGATATGCGTATCACAGGTGGCAAGGGGTTCCAACTGGATCTTCCCAATGGCGTGACGGTTTCCGTCCAGTGGGGTCCGGGGAACTACTGCGACAACAACAACGCTGGATTCGACGCTCCGGGCAAGACTGCCGCAGCGGGTGAAGAGTGGGGTTCTAACCTCGCTGAGTGTGCCGCCTTCATTACTGGTAGTGACCTGTCGTGGATTTCCGTGCCGGGATACACTGGTGGTGGCGGTGGCGGGGCGATTGGTGAGAATGTGTGTGGGTACTTGAATGTTTCACAGGTGCTTGACTTCATCAATCTGGCATCGAAACTTGCACCACAGGGTGACTACCGTGATGACCCAAAGCTTCAGGAAGATGAGCGTAGGGTGATGGATGAGTTCGAAAAGGAAGATCCTACGCCTAGTGATCAGTTCCCGCACCCGCTACCCGGACAACAGGAGTTAGATTTCGATGAAGCATGAAGACGTTTTCAGGATTGCGGTGGAACACTTTCCTCTGTGCCACGTTGGTGAAGATAGTGAGGGTGAGGTTATTATCTTCACCGGTCTGATCAGCGACGAGAACCAAGAACTTAGGGAGATGACTCATGAAGACATTGCGTAAAGGCGACGAGTTCAAGCGGCTGAAGAATTCCACCAATGCCGACTTGGACGTTATAAAGAAACTAGTCAAGGACGGGTGGACGTTCTGTGACAAAACCACTTGGAAAAAAGAAAGAGGCGACAAATGAAGACTGTACGACACACAATGAAGAAGATTCGGGGAATGGTGAAGTCCTATAAGCTGGACGGGAATATCGAAGTGAACCCTCGTTACAGCCCAAAAGCTATTGTAAACATCGCGCCATACCGGCCACTGCATCTGAATTGCAGACCAATAGCATACGTTGTAAGTGTTCAGTTGGATGAACATAAGCCTTGGCGTAGCGAACACGTTTGTGAGACTGTTGCCGATGCGGCAGCGTGTGTAAACAATATTATCTTTAGCCCAAAGGGGTAAGCGTAGAGATGCTGAAAAGGATTAACGTGGATATTCTGTTTACGTTTGTGTTCCTTAGCTTCTGGACCTTCATCATCGTGGCAACACGGTGATGGGGGTTCAGGGGTTCGGGTGAAACTGCGCGGCGGGTGTGACTCACCACATCCGCCCTGCTTCGGCGCAAGAGGAAAGTGAGGATTTGGGCGATTTTGTGGAAAATATATCTCGGGAATCTAACCGGAAATAGTGGAGAGCGACCTTGACAAATGCCGATAATATACTATAATGGGGGAGACAACACACACAAGGGATGAAAGAATGACAGAGCGAGAATTGGACGGGTTGGTAGCAGAAGACGGTTACGGGGTGCGATTGGTCGAGGAGAGCGACGGCGAACAGGTTTGGGAGTTGTGGGAGTTGATGGATTCCCGTGACGGTTGGATTGTCGGCCACTTTGACTCCCCCGAAGCAGTTTGCGATTTTGTTGGGAATTACGCTTGACAACGGATGACAGTCTGCTATAATGGAAGCAGACAAGGACACAACAGAAAGAGGCGATGAGATGACGATTCCAATGGTAACTAGTGAGTGCGTACTGGCCGTGGCCGACAAGGCGATGCGGACAGATATGCCAGACTTCGGGATGGAGATGCTCGACGAGTTCATGAAGGACCAACCCCACCTTCTCAAGGTGATCTCCTTCATGCTCACCGAAATCGTTGCGGGGAACAAGCCCGAGGATGAGGGCGCGATGGATGCCGTGACTACGATGTGCGTTGTTGGTGTCGTATTCAAGGCGATCAAAGCACAGATTGAAGCGAATGAAATGGCAAGTTTGTTTAGTGAAGAAGGAGAAGTTGTATGACTGACCATATTGGACTGGGCGACAGGATTGCGTTTGAGTACCACAACAAGTCTCGGTTTGGGAGCATTGCGAAGATCGGGAATGGTCCCGGTGGCGTTTATGTTGTTATCACACAGAGTGATGGCTCGCACAAGACGTTCTCACAACCGAAAATCAGTAACCTGCGAAGGGCGTAAACATGAAGACTACAGTCACGACGTTTGAGTTGGAAAAGGAAACCAAGAACACGGTGCGTTATAATGAGACGCCGGATGAAGGTGTGGCCCCCGTGGTCAATACCCTCTACATCCAGAAGCATGCTCTTGGAAAAACCGCTCCTCAGAACATCAAGGTAACAGTGGAGGAAACTAAGTAACGGGGTAGCTCCCCGTTCAGAGTGGTGGCCGAATAGTCAAGCTAGGCAGAGGGACTAAGGCACACGTTCAACAGAGTATGCCCGAATGGGTGAGGCTGTTGAGTGTGGTACAAAGTAGGGAAAGCCGGTCATACCGGTTGACATATCTGTCCCCGAAACGTTGCGGGCAATACATAAACCCCGTCCACTCATTTTTACAAACAGCGCTGGCTAAGAACCGGGGCGCCACTATAATACTCGGTGACGCCAGCGCTATCAAACAGCGACTTGGAGTTTCGCCCTTTCCTCAGTCGCTGGCCCCCGTACTGGCTCACGCCGGTGCGGGGGTTTTTTTATTGGCGGGGATCGGGTGAAACGACGCGGCGGGTTGTCGCTGGGCAACAACGCCGCTCGGCGTCAAGGGGAAAGTTAGGATCTGGGCGATTTTGTGGAAAGTTTATCTAGGGAATATATTCAAGTTGGGGGTTGACAAATGCCGATAATAGTATATAATGGGGGAGTAACAAACACAAAAGGGTAACACAATGTTGAAGTGGTCGAAAGCAAACGCGAAAACGGCACGGTTGGCCGATGGTCCTGTGGCGAAGTATCTTGATGGTGGGCGGAAGGTCTATAGTCTGGACCTACTGTCGGGCTATTCGTGCCCGTTTGCAAAAGCGTGTCTCTCGAAAGCGGTTGTCGGTGAAGATGGCAAGCGGACAATCAAGGACGGTCCCGACAATGAATTCCGTTGTTTTTCCGCATCGCAAGAGGTGCAGTACACCAACGTGTACAATCTCCGCAAGCACAACTATGATACGCTGAAAGAAAACAAAAACGACTGGCCGATGATGTACGGGGAATTGTGGCGGTCAATGCCCGTGGATGCCGGGATTATTCGGATTCACGTCGCCGGGGATTTCTTCAACGAAAACTATCTCAAGGCGTGGATTCACCTCGCGAATAATCGACCAGACGTTCTGTTCTACGCCTACACCAAAAGTCTGAAATATTGGGATGCTCTCAAGAATGAGATTCCCGAGAATCTGGTACTGACGGCGTCGTATGGTGGGCGGGACGATTGGATGATCGACGAGTACGGCTTCCGGTCTGCTAAGGTTGTATTCAGCGAAGAGCAAGCGGAAGAACTCGACCTGATTATCGATCACGACGATAGTCACGCGGCGAATCCAGACTGGCGAGATGATAACTTCGCACTGTTGATTCACGGGACGCAACCGAAAGGAAGCGAGGCGGCGGTAGCTTTGAGAGCGTTGAAGGGTAAAGGTTCCTACTCTAGAAAACAAAAGGTGACGGTATGATGACGACATTATGGGCGACGTGTAACAAGTGTAAAGATCAGGTCGAGATGGCCGTCGATGTGGACGACTACACATCGTGGGAGAATGGCGAATTGATCCAAAAGGCTATGCCGTACCTGTCGGCGGGTGAGCGGGAAGTCCTCATTAGTGGGATGTGCGGGCCGTGTTTCGATGGTGTGTGGGGTGAGGAATGAGTTGTATCGACTATGATAAGCGGCTCTACGTCTATTGGAATCTCCACAAGAAAACGTGGAGTGTGCGACAGAGCGGGAAGATTGTTGGGCACTCTGACCTTATATTCCTGAAGGACTGCCGGTTTTTAGTGGGCAAGGCTGGACAGGCACGGGTACGGCGTGAGGGTAAGAAAAACGTCCACGCTGGTGTGAGCGGCTATCTTGCGATGAACGCGGAATTCCACAATCAAAAAGTGGACCGCGATTGTTGGGTGATGTACAACCCGTACAAGCACGACACGTTTGTACAGCGTACTGGTATATGCGACGACAAAGATCCTATCCCGGTGACAGTATCGGAATTCACCAAGCTATATGTTCTGGAAGATAAGCCAACGGTGAAGGCCGTAAACCACAAGGTACATGATAGAATCTATTAGATCGGGTAAAACGGGACGGTGATGGGTTGCACCCAACCCACACCGCTGGGGCGAAGCTACGTGGGCGGTCTAGAGGATCTGTAAATTATTGGGCTTTTTGACCAATCGGGGCTAAAGATGCTTGACATATTGTGCCGATAAGCTATAATGGAGACATACAGTTGAGTTGGTGAGTGTTTCACCGACACTGAATTTTTGAACGCGACGGAGATGAAACCATGAGCGACAAGAAGCAAAGAGCAGAGGCGATTTCGGCTAAGGCATTCGTTGAGGCATACGTCAAGGTTCACCAGAGCGGCGGCACTATTTCCGACGTGGCTGATGAGTTGGGCCGGTCCATTGAGCAGACTCGGAGCAAGAAGAACGCTCTGACTCCCGCACTCGCTGATCGCGGGATCAAGTTGCCGAAGTTGGTTCGGCAGGGTCGCAACGGCACGTCCTACGATGAGGCGGCTCAGGTCGCTGGTGACTACCTCGCCAATCTGATGGCGGATAGTGACGAGGCCGAGGCTGACGTGTCCGAGGAGGCCGGGCTGGAATTCGCTTCGGAGTGATCATCCGTCGCGGGAGCAGGGTCGCCTTTCGGGGCGGCCCTGCTTTTCTCTTGACTTTTTTAGCTACTTATGTTACTATGAGCAAGTACAGAAAACTAACTTTTGGAGTGACGGAAATGAACGAAAGAATTGAAGCGTATGACGGAGCGAATGAAGAGGGCCAGTGGGTGTACGACTCACAGGGCGTTGCCACCGACAAGGGGTTCGGCCACGTCTCAAAGGACTGGTATCCCAAGACGACCAGCTACGACGAAGGCATGGATCTGCTTGAATCGGAGCGAGGCCACCGGCAAGACTTTCTGGTCCCGGTTGCCGATCTGGATTTCGGAGTTGTAGATGTGAAGGGAAAACCCCGATTCGTAGTTGGTGTCGAGGACCAGACCTTTGTTCCTAACAACCATGCTCTCCAGCAGATGACAGCAAAGTTGTGCGAGGGCAAGGGAACTGGTTTTACTCGCTGGCTGACTGAGGATCAGGTCGATGCCAAAGAGGAGTCACGTTACAAGCGTGACCAGCAGGACGCTGAAGTGATCGACGCTATTATCAGTAATGGCTTCCGTCGCATCCTCGAAGCCAAACCTGATACCAAGTATAAGGT